>PJUE01000135.1_pt1 | contig 91579 bp, 76 predicted proteins | sample 1512171 | NCBI WGS metagenome assembly PJUE01 (sample SAMN08177674, study PRJNA422409) | Feces metagenome, whole genome shotgun sequencing project. | isolation source: Chicken feces (3) enriched on wood chips: alkali lignin treatment | host: Gallus gallus | place: USA: Madison | collected 2015-01-15
GGGTCTGCTTGCGCTTGCCGGCGTACTCGGCGTCGGCGAAAGTCATCTGCTTCATCGGGAAACTCGGGCAACGGGATCGGCGTATTTCACCAGAAACGGGAAGTCTTTTTCAGAGTTTCCTTAGCTTGTTCGATGCAGGCAAAAGCATAAGCTACCGGCTAGGCGATCGTTCTGTTTCTTAGTATTTTTACCTGCTCCTGATAGTTGCGCCCGTGAAGCGCACTTGGCCTGCTGAGTAGAGTAGGGTAACCCACTGTAGGGGGCTCATATAAGTTACGGATCTCAAGTAATCCACGGTACAGTGGTAGGATTTCAGGTTCTCTCGGGGGTATGCCAAGGTTTATCGCATTTCTGGCTTGGTATCGTTGCTGTTTTTTAAGTTCGTCGATACCTGCTAATATTAAGCGGTCTCGGTGCTCCTTTATTACCAGGTGGCTGAAATCTTTGCTACTACCCGAAATGAAGGCGTCACGTGCCGAATTTCGGATCATGATATCTGTGTGTGGTCCCTTGAATATCTGGAGACTTTCCATGGTATAGAGGTCTGGCTTTTTTTTGTTTAATATCTTTATGTAATCATCAAGCATTAATTGGGATGACTGCAGGTTGGATGCTCTTAAATTTCCTAGCCTTGGCGAAGGCTTTGATTTTTGCGCGGCCAGAATTTGTAGTGACGGAACGCCAGAGTGGCCACTTGGGTCAACAAAGTTGATCGGATCTCCTTGGCAGTAGGCGTAGCTGTTGATGCCGCCTGATTGAAATGGACTTAAGTTGTCCGGCGAACAAAAGCGCATCAAACGCGGCTTGTATCCGCGCCGACCATTCCCGAGTAAATACCCATCGGATGCTTTATCGAACGGTTGATCGTTGAATGCGAGGGTTGAGTGGTCAGCCGCCATGTGCCAACCATAGGGGGTATAGCGTAGCATCGATCATTGCTCCTGGTTTGTTTAACATTGTAGGTATATATAGATTAGTGAATAGGGGGCGCAATCGTTATTTTTAACAGTTGACATATACTGTTGGGGTGTGTAGCGGCGGGTTAATCCATGCCAGTGGCTCTCACAGTTTTACCTAATATCGCCTCCGGCGCTCAAAGAGGATCTGGTAAGTATGGCCCGCGAGGGGGACGGTCCCCGAATGAGAGGGTGCGGATTGATAGCGAATCGCTCCGGCGTTTTCGTCCAGGCCTCACCGATCACCTTGAAAGGAGTGCGCCATCGCAGCCCTATCGCGACACAAGCCTCCCACATCGGCCGCAGCAGCCGACCAGGAGTGCGATCAGGCAACAGAAGTGTTACTGCGCATGCCCTCAGCTTGAAACCCTTCCCTGACCTCGGTAGTCTTTGTCCGCTGCTGTCAATCCAGCAGTCGGGTTTGGTCACCCGCAATCATCAAGGCGCACAAGCGCCCGCTCTGCGATACAGTTGGCGCTTTTTTGTGCCCGGCTGTTTCGTTTTATGGCGGCTGTGCGTGGGGCGCCTCCGTGCGCGCCGGTTTCCTTGATTCCCGGTTGACCAACCCGCGTACAGTCGCCACCCATTCGTTTGGTCACGTTGTGTGGCGACTCCAGTGAATCAAGGAGCGACACAATGACAAAAGGCTTACCTGATCCTCCTGTACGCGCCACCACGGCGGCCTCCAGTTTCTCCACCTGCGAATGCAGCCATCCACCGTTGTTCGCCGTTCGTTCCGGCGTGGATTACGAAGATGCGCTGGTGCACCTGTCCACGCTGCTGAAAGGGGCGTTTGCGACCAACCTCAAGGCGCTGGAACTGGCCAAGGGCACCTGCCGTGATCTGTTGTTGAGCAATGATCATGGGTTGGATTCGGCCAAGGCGGTGGTGGAGGCGTTGCTGGATGGGGTTGAGAGGCAGCAGCTGGCTGGGCGGAAGGCGGCGTCGAGTGCCTGACGGGGCTTGGGTATTGGTGATAGCGATCGATATCCCTGATTGACCTCAAGGGCCTCTTCGCGGGCTCGCCCGCTCCCACAGGTATGCGCAGTCCTCAGGCTTGGTGCCAGCCTATGGGAGCGGGCAAGCCCGCGAAGCAGGCGACGCGGTGTGTCGCACCGGCAACGCCGATGATCACCGGCAAGCCAGCTTCCACAGGGATTGCGCCAGCTTCAAGTAACCTGGCCAGCTACACCCCAATCCATCCACTACCAGATGACGCCCAGCCATTTCTCCCGCACACTGCGGAAAATTCCCAAGCCCGTACCCTGCCAACGTTGCAGGGCACAGCCGGAGTAGAAAATGGCGCGACAACTTATAACAAACGCCCACGACCCGCTGCACGAATCCCGCGAGGCCCGCCTGAAGCTGGCCAGCGAAGGCGAACTACCGCTGGGCATGCTGCGCGACGAGATCGACGCCTCCTGGCGCCGCAGCCTGGGCCACGGCCTGGACTGCCTGCAGGGCGAACAGGTCGGCCTGGGCCTGGAGCAGGGCCATGACCTGCGCCTGCTGCTGGCGCGCAACCGCCTGTTGATCGATGCCGTTACCCCCGAACTCGACTACCTGGTCGCGCGCCAGGGCAAGGCTGGCATCGTCATCCTCGGCGATGCCCAGGCCAACGTGCTGGCCATCGAAGGCCAGAAGCACGTGCTGCAACGCGAAGGCCTGCGCGATCTGCACCCGGGCAGTTGCTGGAGCGAATCGCTGCGCGGCACCAATGCCATCGGCACGGCCGTGGTCGAAGGCCGGCCGACGCTGATCAACTGCGGCGAACATTACCTTGACCGCCTAAGCCCGTTCTCCTGTACTTCCGTGCCACTGCGCGACCCGCGCGGCGAGGTGATCGGCGTGCTCGACATCACCCGCGAAGGGGTGATGGCGCAACCGCAGGACAGCCTGTCGACCCTGATGCTGGCGGCCGGCAACATTGAAAGCCGCCTGTTTGGCCTGTGCCATCCGGAGCACCTGGTGCTGGCCTTCCACAGCCGCCCGCAGTACCTCAACAGTGCCTGGCACGGCCTGTTGGCCCTGAGCCTGGATGGCGAAGTGCTGGCTGCCAACGACAGTGCCTGCCAGCTATTACAGTTGCCGCGTCACGAACTGCTTGGTCGGCGCAGCACCGACCTGCTGGGCGAGCGCTCGCCGGCCTTTATCGCTCGCCTGTGGCAAGGCGGGGTGAGCAGCGTGCAGACCGCCAAGGGCGAGTTCTATTTCCGTGCCCTACAGCTGCCGCGCCATGGCCGGGTAACCCCCAGCACACCATCCAGCAAGCCGGCCTTGAGCAAACAGTCACCTGCACTCGATGCTCTGGCCGGTGGTGATCAACGCCTGGCGCGCAACCTGCGCATGGCGCGCCAGGGGCTTGGCAATGGTTTGCCAGTGTTGCTGCTGGGCGAAACCGGTACCGGCAAGGAAGTGGTCGCTCGGGCCTTGCACCAGGCCAGCCCGCGTGCCGACAAACCGTTTGTGGCAGTCAACTGCGCGGCCATCCCCGAAGGGCTCATCGAGTCCGAGCTGTTCGGCTATCGCGAGGGCGCCTTCACCGGTTCGCGCCGGGGTGGCATGGTCGGGCGGCTGATGCAGGCCCATGGCGGCACGCTGTTCCTCGACGAAATCGGCGACATGCCGCTGGCCCTGCAAGCACGCCTGCTGCGGGTGCTGCAGGAGCGCCGCGTAGCACCCTTGGGGGCGGGTGACGAGCAGGACATCGACGTGGCGCTGATCTGCGCCACCCACCGCGACCTAAAGCGCCTGGTGCAGGAGCAGCACTTTCGCGAAGACCTGTACTACCGGGTAAACGGTGTGTCGCTGCGCCTGCCGGCCCTGCGCGAACGTGATGACCTGGCGGCGATCATCCAGGGCCTGCTGGACAAGGCCGATGCGCGTGGCGTAACCCTCGACCCGGCGTTGACCGCGTTGCTCGAAGGCTTCGACTGGCCAGGCAACATCCGCCAGCTGGAAATGGTGGTGCGCACCGCCCTGGCCATGCGCGAGGATGGCGAGCAGGTGCTGACCCTCGATCACCTTACCGACTGCCTGCTGGACGAACTGGCCAGCAGCGCAGCGCCCTCCGGCAGCCTCAAGGACAGTGAACTGGAACAGATTCGCGGTGCTCTGGCGCGCCACCAGGGCAACGTCTCGGCCGCCGCCGAGGCACTGGGTATCAGCCGGGCGACGCTGTACCGCAAGCTCAAGCAGTTGCGCGGCTGACGTGGGCGGCCTGTTCGCAAGGCTGGTGGATTCCAGCGACCCTGTACTCATGCGCCAGGCGTTGGCCTGGCTGTATGGTTTCGTGCGCCCACACCGGCGTGCCATCGGCCTGTTACTCGGCTTGTCGCTGGGTGCATCGCTGCTGGCGCTGGCGCAACCCTGGCTGGTCAAAACCCTGATCGACGAAGGGCTGCTGGCCAAGGATTACCAAACGCTTTGGCACATGGCGGCAATCATGATCGGCGCGGGCCTGCTGGGCACTGTGCTGGCCGGCGTCAACCGCTACCTGCATACGCGCCTGTCGGGGCGCATCCTGTTCGCCTTGCGCGATGACCTTTACCGCCATCTGCAGCAATTGTCACCGACCTTCTACGGGCGGCGGCGTATCGGCGACATCCTTTCGCGGCTGGATGGCGATGTGGCAGAGATCCAGCGCTTTGCCGTGGACTCGCTGTTCTCGGCGGTGTCGGCGGTGATCGGCCTGGTGGGTGCGGTGACGTTGATGCTGATGCTGTCGTGGCAGTTGTCCCTGTTGCTGGCGGTGCTGGTGCCGATCGAGGTGCTGTGGCTGCGCTGGATGCGGCGCAAGGTGGAACGCGAAGTGCGCAACCTGCGTGAGCGCTCGGCGGATGTGTCGTCTTTTCTGGTCGAGACCCTGCCGGCGATGAAGTTCATTCAGGCGGCCGGCCAGCAAGGCCGGGAAGCAGGGCGCCTGGACCAGCTTGGGCAAGGTTACATGCGCCAGTTGCTGAAGGTGCAGGTGACCGAATTCTTCACCCAGGCCATCCCCGGCACGCTCACCTCGTGGTGCCGCGCCTGTGCGTTCCTGGTCGGTGGCTGGTGGGTGATCCAGGGCACCTGGCAACTGGGCGCGTTGATCGCTTTTTCTACTTACATGGGCATGGCGGTTGGGCCGGTGCAGAGCCTGTTGGGCTTGTACGTGGCGGTGCAGCGCATGGCTGTCAGCCTGGGAAGGGTGATGGAATTGAAGCAGGAAGCGGTAGCGGTACATCAGACCGCCAACCCGCAGCCCATCCCCGATGGCCCCGGCGAGTTACGCCTGGAGGCGCTGAGCTTTGCCCATGAGGGGCGCCAGGGTGCGGTAATGAACAACGTGCAGGTGAGTATCCCGGGTGGCCTGAAAGTCGCCATCAGCGGTGCCTCCGGCGTGGGCAAGTCAACCCTGATCGACCTGCTGCAGCGCTTCTACGACCCGGACGCCGGGCGCATCCTGCTGGACGGCGTCGACCTGCGCGACCTTGACGTGGCTGCGCTGCGCAGGCGAATCGCCGTGGTCAGCCAGGACATCGTGCTGTTCCGTGGCACCCTGGCGCAGAACCTGGCTTATGGCGTGCCCGAGGCCAGCCGTGATGAACTGGAACGGGTGGTGCGCCTGGCGCGGCTGGACAGCCTGGTCGACAGCCTGCCGCTGGGCCTGGATGGCTTGCTGGGCGAGCGCGGCCAGCAGTTGTCCGGGGGGCAGAAACAACGCATCGCCATTGCTCGTGCAGTGTTGCAGGCCCCGGCGATTCTGGTGCTGGACGAGGCCACTTCGGCGGTGGATGAGGCCACCGAACGTGAAGTGATCGCGGCCATCGACCAGCTGTTCGCCGGCCGCACGCGCATCCTGATCAGCCACCGGGCTTCGACCCTGGCCGATGCCGACCTGCATCTGCAACTGCATGACGGTCAGTTGCAGGTACTGGCGCAGGAGGTGATCAAGCATGGGCACTGACGTGCGCGTTGGCATCATCGACAGCGGCTGCTCGCCGGAGCAGGCCAACGGCTTGCGGGACGCCCGCCGTTTCTGGCTGGAAGACGGCCAGTTGCGCGAAGGTGAAATGCTCCCCGACCAACTTGGGCACGGCAGTGCGGTGCTCGCCAGCTTGCAACACCAGGCCGGTCCTGTGTCGGTGCTGGTGGCCCAGGTGTTCAGTGCCCAGGCCAGCACCAGTGCGTTGCAGGTGGCTGCCGCATTGCTGTGGCTGGTGGAGTCGGGGGCCACGCTGGTCAACCTGAGCCTGGGCTTGCAGCAGGACCGGCCCGTGCTGCACCAGGCCTGTGCCGAGGCGTTGGCCGCAGGTGTGCTGTTGTGTGCATCCAGCCCGGCGCAGGGTGGGCCGGTGTTCCCGGCCAGCTACCCGGGTGTCATTCGGGTCACTGGCGATGCCCGCTGTGCACCGGGCCAGTGGTCGTGGCTGGGTACTCGACAGGCGGATTTTGGCGCGTACGTGGGTGCGAGTGAGCGGGCGGGTGCGAGCCTGGGTTGCGCGGCGTTGAGCGGGAAGATTGCCGCCTTGCTGCGTGATGCCCAGGGAATGGACCGCCAGCAAGTGCATGACTGGTTGCGTGAACATGCGGCCTTCAAAGGGCCCGAGCGACGAGGTGGCCGCCATGGCTGAGTTGCGCATTGTGGTGCTGGGCGCCGGCCCTGCGGGTGCCGCCACGGCCATTGGCTTGCGGCGGATGGGTTACACCGTGACGGTGGTGTCGCAATGGCGCCGTTTCGCGGCAGTTGAAGGCGTTTCGCAGCGGGTGATGGAGGGCTTGCGTCACGCAGGCCTTGGCGAGGCCTTGAGCGAGGCGGCCATGCCGGCCACTCGCCAGGTGCTCTGGAACGGCCAGCACCTTCACATGAACCAGGAGTTTTTGCTCGACCGGCAACGCTTTGACCAGGCGCTGCGCGAAGACCTTCAGCGCGCAGGCGTGAGTGTGGTCGAGGGGCGGGTGCGAGAGGTCGTGCAGGGGGGCGGTCATCATGTGCGCCTGGACGATGGGCAGGTGCTGACTGCTGATTTCCTGGTCGAGGCCCGAGGCCGTCAGGCGCCCCTGGCCGCAGACCGCCTGCGTGGGCCGGAAACGGTCAGCTTGCTCAATGTCTGGCAGGGTAGCCCCGGTGCGCCTGCGTCGGCGGTGGAGAGCCTGGAGGATGGCTGGGCGTGGATGGCACGGCTGGAAGATGGCCGCTGTTACTGGCAAGTCACCCAGGACGCTGCCGGGCTGCCGGGAAAGGCTGGGCTGGCAGCGTACTGCGTGGCGTTGCGGGGCCGCAGCGCGTTGGTCGCTGAACTGTTCGACGATCAGGCATTGATACCGGCACGGGTGCATGCACGCAGCAGTAGCGCCATTCTGGCGGGTGAATGTGTCGGGCAGGACTGGATCCGGGTGGGGGATGCCGCCATGGCCGTTGACCCGCTGTCGGGCAACGGGATTTTTCAGTCGCTCTCTTCGGCATTGCAGGCGCCGGTGGTGATCAATACGTTGCTGCGCAGGCCTGAACGGGCCGAGCTGGCGCGGCAGTTTCACCAGCAGCGGGTCGAGCAGCTGTTCTTGCGTTTTGCCCGCATTGGCCGGGATTTTTATGCCCAGGAACAAAGCCGGGTGGGGCAACCGTTCTGGGCCCGGCGCCAAGGCTGGCCGGATGCGCAACCCCTGCATCAGGCGGCTGATTGGCAAGCGGTGCGGGTTGAGCGGCGGCCGGTGCTGCGTGACGGGCTGGTGGATGAAGCCGAGGTCGTGGTGACGGCGGACCAGCCGCTGGGGGTTTGGCATTTGCAGGGGGTGGAACTGGCGCCTGTGGTGCGACAAATACGCAGTGGGCGGCCTTTTGAGGCAGTGTTGTCGGGGCTTGCGAATGAACAGCAGAGAATAGTGCGGCGGTGGCTAGGGGAGCAGGGGTTGGTTTGAGATTGTCGGGGCCGCTTTGCGGCCCATCGCGACGCAAGGCCGCTCCCACAGGGATCGCGCCAGCTTTTAGAAATTGAGCAAGACAGTTGCTCCCACAGCGACCACACAACCCTGGACTGCCCCCAAGAAGTTGGACACCAATCCAACCCTTGGGACCAGGTTCACCCTGTGGGAGCGGCCTTGCGTCGCGATGGGCTGCGAAGCAGCCCCAGGATGTCGGATCAGAAAAAGGTCCCGACAATCAACTGCAGGTAAGTCCCGGTATCCCGCCCACCCAGCTGCGTACCGCCATTGGCCGCACTGCGCTCCGGCTTGTAGAACCCCACCACCGGGCTGATCAGCAAGTGGTCGTTGACCATCCATTCCACATACAGGTCCAACTCGCGCCCGCCAAGGTTGCCCTGGTCGGTGTCCAGCGTGTCGAAGTCGAAGTACAGCGCGCCGACGGTCAGGTTGTCCCGTGGCTTGCCCTTCAGCGCTACATGGTGCACTTGGCTGTTCTTGTTGAACGGACCGGCATAGTTGGCTGCCACCTCACCCTGGAACCAGGTGCCGTAACCCCGGCTGAGGCCATAGAACAGCGGGTCGAAGCCTTCGGAGAAGCGGCTGTAGCGGTAGGTGGCGGTGGGTGACCAGGGCAGTTGGGAGAAGGTCCAGTTGCCCTCCAGGTACCAGGCATTCTCGCGCCCGCCGGTCTTGTCCTGGGTCACGTACTCGGCGGCCAGCTCCAGGTCTTTGACGCCCAGGTTGCCGCGCCCGCGCAGGCTGGTGGTGTCCATGCCGTCGCGGTGTTCCAGGCCCATGATCTGCGCGTAGCGCTGGTCCACGTCGAGGCCGCGGATCCAGCTCAGGCCGACGGTACCGGTATCGGCGACGTGCTCCAGGTTGGCGACCGCCAGGGAAGTGTCGGCCTGGTAATGGTTGTCGGACTTCAACCACATCAGGTCACCGCGCCAGCCCTGGTTGCCACCCAGGCGCAGCACGGCGGTGCGGTCTAAGGCCTTGCGTGCGGCCAGGTAGTAGGCACCGCCGCGATCGAAGTTGGCCCCCAGGTCGACCTTGCCCAGGTTGACCGGGTCACCCTGGATCAGAAAACCATCACCCAGGGTGACGACCTGGCGGCCACCGGAAATGTCCACGCCATCTTCGCCCAGCGCCGGGAACAGGTTGGCCGAGCGCCAGCCCAGGTACAGGTCCTCGATGGCGGTGCGGCGTTCGTCGCCCAAGGTCAGGCCGGCGGCGTCGCCATCGCCCCAGGTGGCGGAACTGAGCAGGCTGAAGGCCCCGTAGAGGGTGCCGCTATTGGCCAGGGTCTGGCTGCCGCTGAGGCCGTATTTGACGTAGCCTTCCTGCCAGGCGGTGCTGCCCGGTTGGCGGTTGCCGGCCTGGTTGAAGCTTTCGTCGCTGTGGAAGACGCCGAACAGGGCTTCGAGGTTGGCGTTGAGGGTGGTGCCATCGTGGTTGTACAGCTCGTAGGCTTGGCTGGCGGGGGCGGTTAACAGCAGGGCCAATGTGCAGGCGAGTGTGTGCCTCATGGGTTTGCTCCATGGTTTTTATTGTTGTTTTTGTGTCGCCTGTACCGGCCTCTTCGCGGGGGAACCCGCGTCTACAAGGCACGTGATACCGGGTGTAGGAGCGGGTTCACCCGCGAAGAGGCCGGTACAGGAAAAAGGATCAGAGCTTGATCAACACCGATTTCAGCTCGGTGTAGTGCTCGATGGCCGCTGAGCCCATCTCACGACCAACGCCAGACATCTTGTAGCCACCAAACGGCAGCGCCGGGTCCAGCGCGCTGTGGCAGTTGACCCACACCGAGCCGGACTTGATGCGCGGGATCATGCGGTGCACGGCGGCCAGGTCGTTGGACCAGATACTTGCACCCAGGCCGTAGGGATTGTCGTTGGCCATGCCGATCACTTCGTCGATGTCATCGAATGGCATCGCCACCAGTACCGGCCCGAAGATTTCTTCCTGTACCAGGCGGTGACGCTGGTTAACATCGACAATCACCGTCGGCTTGACGAAGTAACCAGGCCCGAAACCTTCACCCCCGCAGGCGATGGTGGCGCCCAGTTCGCGGCCGAGCTCGATGTAGCCAGTGACGCGGTCCTGCTGCTTGGCTGAAATCAGCGGGCCCATCTGCACCGCCGGGTCCAGCCCGTTGCCCAGCTTCATGGCATTGGCTATTGCGGCGATGTCGGCCACCACATTGTCGAAGTGCTTGCGGTGCACATACAGCCGCGAGCCTGCGCAGCACACCTGGCCCTGGTTGAAGAAGATCGCCGTGGCCGCACCGGCTGCGGCCTCCTGCAGGTTGGCGTCGGGCATGACGATGGTCGGCGATTTGCCGCCCAGTTCCAGGGTGACGCGGGTCATGTTGTCCATGGCCGCCTTGCCGATCAGCTTGCCGACCTCGGTGGAGCCGGTGAAGGTCAGTTTGTCTACGCCGGGGTGGCGGCTGAGCGCGGCGCCGGCGTTCAGGCCAGTACCGGTAACCACGTTGAACACGCCGGCCGGGTAGCCGGCCTCGTCGACCAGCTCGGCCAGCTTGAGCACGCTCAGTGGGGTTTCATCGGCAGGCTTGAGCACCACGGTGCAGCCGGTGGCCAGTGCCGGGCCGAGCTTCCAGCAGGCCAGCAGCAGTGGGAAGTTCCAGGCAACGATGGCGCCAACCACGCCCACTGCCTCGCGGCGCACGAAGCCGTGGAACTGGTCGTTAGGCATCAGCGGCATGGACGCTTCGACGGTGCTACCCTCGATCTTGGTGGCCCAGCCCGCCATATAGCGCAGGAAGTCGATGGCCAGTTGCACGTCCATCACCTGGGCCACGGCGGCGCTCTTGCCATTGTTCAGGCATTCCAGTTCGGCCAGCTGGCGCGCATCGCGCTCCATCAGGTCGGCCAGGCGCCACAGCAGGTTCTGCCGCTCGCGCGGGCGCATGCGGCTCCAGGGCGAGTCGTCGAAGGCCTGGCGCGCAGCGCGCACGGCGCGGTCGACATCTTCGGCCTCGGCGGCCGGCACTTCACCCAGCACCTCGCCGGTGGCCGGGTTGCGGAACGACAGGGTTCGACCGCTGGCGGCGTCCTGCCAGTCGGCACCGATGCGCATCTTCAGCTTGCGTTCGAGAAAGGCGCGGGTGGCGGGCAGGATGGGCAGTTCGGAAAGCATGGGGCTGTGCCTCTTGTCATTGGATGTGACGGGCACTGGCGCAATGGCCGTGCCAACCTGGGCCGATGGCCGCAAAGCGTTGTGGGCGTTGGGTTTTGCCTGAGCGCAAGGCTGCGATTGCCAGGTTGCGCTGTTGCACATTGAGACGGTGTGAGACGGTGGTGAAACAGTGGCTGTTCGGCCTCTTCGCGGGCCCTGTCTCAACATGAAACACCCTGTCGCGAAATGGCACGCTGCAAATGGCCATCCCGGCTCCTGGCCAAGCCCCGAAAACCGCTTAAAGGGTTGAAAGGAAACGCTTTTACCCTAACTGGCACAGTTCCTGTATCACAACCGTCACATGCACACCTGCTGTACCAAAGCGTGCGAAAACGATAAGAACAACAACCGTGGAGGTCTGACCTTGAAGACGACTCGACTCCGGCGGCATGCGGGCAAACTGGCGCTGGTCGCCGCCGCGCTGCTGAGCACCCAGGCCATGGCGGCCGAGCAGGGCCCGAGCCTGTTGCAGAACAAGTGCATGGGGTGCCATATCCCCGAAGGCAACGACACCTATAGCCGCATCAGCCACCAGCGCAAGACGCCGGAAGGCTGGCTGATGAGCATCGCCCGCATGCAGGTGATGCATGGCCTTCAGATCAGCGACGACGACCGTCGCACGCTGGTCAAATACCTGGCCGACAAACAGGGCCTGGCGCCCAGCGAAACCGATGGCGTGCGCTACGCCATGGAGCGTCGGCTCAATACCGTCGAGCACTTCGACACCCAGCTCAGCGAGACCTGTGGCCGTTGCCACTCGGGTGCCCGTGTCGCTTTGCAACGGCGCCCGGCCAAGGAGTGGGAACACCTGGTCCACTTCCACCTTGGCCAATGGCCGTCCCTTGAATACCAGGCTCAGGCGCGTGACCGCGACTGGCTGCCGATCGCCCTGCAGCAAGTGGTGCCGGACCTTGCCAAGCGCTTCCCGATGGACAGCGCGGCCTGGGACGAATGGCAGAAGGCCAAACCCAAGGCGGACGTACTGCCGGGGCAGTGGGCATTCAGCGGCCATATGCTGGCCAAGGGCGATGTACGTGGGGTGATGAGCGTCACGGCCGGAGAGGGCGATACCTTCAAGGTCGAGGTCAAGGGCGCTTACGCCGACGGGACACCGTTCAACGGCAGCGGCTCGGCCATCCTGTACAACGGTTATGAATGGCGGGGCAATGTGAAGGTTGGCGATGCCAACCTGCGCCAGGTGTTCGCCGCGCTGGATGGCGAAATGAAAGGCCGTATGTTCGAAGCCGATCACGATGAGCGCGGCCTGGACTTCAGCGCTGTAAAAGAAGGCAAGGCGCAGTTGCTGGCGGTACAACCGGCGTTCATCAAAGCCGGAGGCGAAAGCGAAATCACCCTGGTTGGCAGCGGCCTGACTGGCAGGCCGGACCTGGGCGCCGGGGTGGAAGTGACCGAAGTGCTGGAGCAGACCCCGACCCTGGTAAGGGTCAAGGCCCGTGCCGCGGCCGATGCCAGGCCAGGGCTGCGCGAGGTGGCGGTAGGTGCGCTCAAGGGCGTGAACCTGGCGGTTTACGACAAAGTCGATGAAGTGAAGGTCGTGCCGGCGTTCTCCATCGCGCGCATTGGCGAGAACGGTGCCTCCGTGCCGAAAGTGCAGGGGCGTTTCGAGGCCGAAGCCTGGGGCAAGGATGCCGATGGCCAGCCGCTGCGTATCGGCTACCTGCCGGCCAGCTGGAAGGTCGAGCCGTTCAACGAGCGTGCTGTCGAGGACGAAGACGTCAAGTTCGCCGGGCAGATGCAGGCCGACGGTGTGTTCGTGCCAGGCGGCGCCGGGCCCAACCCTGAGCGCAAGATGATGACCAATAACGCCGGTAACCTGAAGGTCATCGCCACACTGGCCGACGGTGGCCAGACCGGCGAAGGGCACATGATCGTCACCGTACAGCGCTGGAATAACCCGCCGCTGCCGTAACGGCAGGCTGCAACGGTTTTCCAACGGATCGATTATCGGGAGGTCGCCATGGGCGTACTACTGAACCTGGTCGAACGCAACCTGCACGAAGTACAGGTTGATGCCGACCGCATGCTGTTCCATATCCCCAGCAGTTCGCTGTTCACCGCTGACGCGGTGACCGGCGGCATCATCGACACCTTGCGCCAGCAGGGCTGCTCGGCCGAGGAGCTGATGCAGCGCCTTGGCCAGCAGTTTGCCGGCGACGATATCCAGGACACCCTGCGCGAGCTGATCGCGCTGGAGCTGGTCAGCGACGGCTCGCCGCTGACCCCGGAAATCGCCCTCAGGCAAGTCGAGCGCACCGCACTTAACACCGTGGTGCTCAACGTCAACACCGGTTGCAACCTCAGCTGCACCTATTGCTACAAGGAAGACCTGGACAAGCCTTCCGCCGGCAAGAAGATGAGTACCGCCACCGCCGAAGCCTCGGTGGAGATGCTGCTCAAGGAATCACCCAACGAGCAGCGCTACAGCGTGGTGTTCTTCGGCGGCGAACCGCTGTCCAACCGGCCGTTGATCGAGCACATGGTGGCTTACTGCAAGCGGCGGTTCGCCGAGGCGGGCAAGCAGGTGGAGTTCATCATGACCACCAATGCTACCTTGCTGACCGAAGAAATCATCGATTGGCTCAACGCCCACCGCTTTGGCCTGTCGATCAGCATCGATGGCCCCAAGACCGTGCACGACCGCAACCGTATCACCGTGGGCGGGCAGGGCACCTATGACGTGGTGCGGCGCAAGGCCGACCTGCTGCTGTCGCGCTACACCAGCCGGCCAGTGGGTGCGCGGGTTACGCTGACCCGTGGCATTACCGACGTTGAAACCATTTGGAACCACCTGTTCAACGAAATGGGTTTCGCCGAGGTCGGCTTTGCCCCGGTTACCTCTGGCGACATGGCCGACTTCAACCTCACTGGCGACGAGCTGGTGCAAGTCTTCGCCAACATGAAGGCACTCGGCCGGCGCTACCTGGAGGCGGCACTGGAGCACCGCAACATCGGGTTCTCCAACCTGCATCAGTTGATCACCGACATCCACGAAGGCCACAAGAAGGCCTTGCCGTGTGGCGCCGGGTTGAAGATGCTGGCAGTGGACCACGAAGGTGAGTTGAACCTGTGCCACCGCTTCACCGGCTCCAGCCTGCCCACCTTCGGTAACGTGCACCAGGGCGTGAAGCAGGCGCAGCTCAACGACTTCCTGTCGCAGCGCCTGGACCGCAGCAACACCGGCTGTGAAAGCTGTCGCATCCGCAACCTGTGCTCCGGCGGCTGCTATCACGAAAGCTATGCGCGCTACGGCGACCCGCAGCACCCGACGTATCACTACTGCGAGCTGATGCGCGACTGGGTGGACTTCGGCATTGAAGTCTACAGCCGCATCATGGCCGCCAACCCGGCCTTCATCGATCGCTACATCACCCCGCGGAAGGCGCACTGACATGAAGCACTTGAAGCCCCTGAACAACAAGGCGCGCATCCTGGAGCAGGCCGCCGCCGAAGACCGTGTCGAAGAAGTGATGGCAATGAGCGCGGTGGCCGGCTGCACGGCCACTACCGACCCCGGCTGGGAGGTGGACGCCTTTGGCGGCGTGAGCTCGCTGTGCCAGCCGATGGAGGCCGACCTTTATGGTTGTTCCGACCCTTGCTGGTGGCCGGCCCAGGTGCCGGACATGATGAGCACCTACCAGGACTGGAACGCCCAGGCGACCAACTCGGCAGAGGACTGGCGCAACCTCGGCACCGTGTTCCCGAAAGACAAGTGACGGCCCAACAAGAATGACAAGGGGAAACCGCATGAAAGCTGGACGCTGCGCGCCATTGGCGCTCACCATCGCCGCCATGGCTTGCGCCGGGCTGGCACAGGCCGACGACACTGGCCCGGCACTCAAGGCTGGCCACGAATACATGATCGTGACCAACTACCCGAACAACCTGCATGTGGTCGATGTGGCCAGTGACACGGTCTACAAGAGCTGCCGGATGCCGGACAAGTTTGGCCCTGGCACCGCAATGATGGCGCCGGACAACCGCACCGCCTACGTGCTCAACAACCATTACGGCGACATCTACGGCATCGACCTGGACACTTGCAAGAACACCTTCCACGCCAACCTGTCCAGCGTAGCCGGTGAAGTCGGCCGGTCGATCTATTCGTTCGCCATCAGCCCAGACGGCAAAGAGGTGTATGCCACGGTCAACCCGACCCAGAGGCTGAACGACCATTACGTGGTCAAGCCACCCCGGCTGGAGGTGTTCAGCACCGCCGATGGCCTTCAAGCCAAGCCCGTACGCACCTTCCCGATGCCGCGCCAGGTGTACCTGATGCGCGCCTCCGACGATGGCAGCCTGTACGTTGCCGGGCCGGACATTTACAAGATGGACGTGAAGACCGGCAAATACTCGGTAGCCCTGCCGTTGCGCAACTGGAACCGCAAAGGCTACAGCGCCCCGGATGTGCTGTACTTCTGGCCGCACCAGAGCCCGCGCCATGAGTTCACCATGCTGTACACCATTGCCAGGTTCAAGGATGACAAGCAGGACCCGGCCACCGCCGAACCGCTGTATGGCTACCTGAGCATCGACCTGAAGACCGGCAAGACCCACACCCAGGAGTTCGCCGACCTGACCGAGCTGTACTTCACCGGCCTGCGCTCGCCCAAGGACCCAAACCAGATCTACGGCGTGCTCAACCGCCTGGCCAAGTACGACATCAAACAGCGCAAGCTGATCAAGGCAGCTAATCTGGAGCACACCTACTACTGCGTGACGTTCGACAAGAAGGGCGACAAGCTTTACCTGGGCGGCACCTTCAATGACCTGGCGGTGTTCAACCCAGATACGCTGGAAAAGGTGAAGAACATCAAGTTGCCGGGTGGTGACATGTCTACCACGACGCCGCAGGTGTTCGTTCGCTAAACCGGTGTGTGCTTCTTCGCGGGTAAACCTACAAAGGGCGGCGCCACATTTGAGGCCGGTGGAGGTTTTTGTAGGAGCGGGTTCACCCGCGAAGAAGCCAGCACAGAAAACACAAGAACAACAAGAGAACGCCCATGCCCCAGCCAAGCTACACCCAGGGCAACCAGGACAAGCCCCTGCTGACCCAATGCATCGGCGACGCCTTCGACGCCACCGTGGCCCGCTTCCCCGAGCGTGAGGCGCTGGTGGTTCACCATCAGGCCCTGCGCTACACGTGGCGGCAACTGGCCGACGCCGTCGACCAGCACGCCCGCGCGCTGATGGCCCTGGGCGTGCAGCCCGGTGACCGTCTTGGCATCTGGGCACCCAACTGCGCCGAGTGGTGCATTACCCAGTTCGCCAGCGCCAAGGTGGGCGCGATCCTGGTCAACATCAACCCGGCGTACCGTTCCAGCGAACTGGACTACGCCCTTGGCCAGTCCGGCTGCCGCTGGGTGATCTGTGCCGATGCGTTCAAGACCTCCGATTACCACGCCATGCTGCAGGGCCTGCTCCCGGGCCTGGCCAACGGCCAACCGGGCGCCCTGAACTGCGAGCGCTTCCCCGAGCTGCGTGGCGTGGTCAGCCTGGCGCTGTCGCCGCCGCCGGGCTTCCTGGCTTGGCACGCATTGCAGGCCCGTGCCGAGGTTGTCAGCGGCGAGGCCCTGGCTGCGCGCCAGGCACAACTGCGTTGCGACGACCCGATCAACATCCAGTACACCTCAGGCACCACCGGTTTCCCCAAGGGGGCCACCCTTAGCCACAGCAATATCCTCAACAACGGGTACATGGTCGGTGAAAGCCTGGGCCTTACCGAGCACGATCGGCTGGTGGTGCCGGTGCCGCTGTACCACTGCTTCGGCATGGTCATGGCCAACCTTGGCTGCATGACACACGGCAGCGCACTGATTTACCCCAGCGATGCCTTCGACCCGCTGGCCACGCTGCGGGCAGTGGCGCAGGAAAAAGCCACTGCGCTGTATGGCGTGCCGACCATGTTCATTGCCGAACTGGACCATCCGCAGCGTGGAGAGTTCGACCTGTCGAGCCTGCGCACCGGGATCATGGCCGGCGCGACCTGCCCGATCGAGGTGATGCGCCGCGTGATTGGCGAGATGCACATGGCCGAAGTGCAGATTGCCTATGGCATGACCGAGACCAGCCCGGTGTCCTTGCAGACCGGTGCCGCTGACGACCTGGAGCGTCGCGTGACCAGCGTCGGTCGCACCCAGCCCCGGCTGGAGAGCAAGGTGGTGGACGCCGAAGGCAACACTGTCCCGCGTGGCGAGATCGGCGAACTGTGCACCCGCGGCTACAGCGTGATGCTGGGTTACTGGAACAACCGCAAAGCCACCGCCGAGAGCATCGACGCAGAGGGCTGGATGCACACCGGCGACCTGGCGGTGATGGACGAGCAGGGCTATGTGCGTATTGTCGGACGTAGCAAGGACATGATCATTCGCGGCGGCGAGAACATTTATCCGCGCGAGCTGGAGGAGTTCTTCTTCACCCATCCGGCGGTGGCCGATGTGCAGGTGATTGGCGTGCCGTGCAGCAAGTACGGTGAAGAGATCGTGGCCTGGGTGCGGCTGCATCCGGGGCATGCTGTCAGTGAGGACGCGTTGCGTGAGTGGGCGAAGGCGAGGATTGCGCACTTCAAGGTGCCCAGGTACTTCCGTTTTGTCGACGCGTTTCCGATGACGGTTACGGGCAAGGTGCAGAAGTTCCGGATGCGCGAGATCAGTATCGAAGAGCTGTCTGCCAGATGACCTTTTACGTGCCCAAGGTTAACGCCTTGCTCAAGATTCGAACATCCTGCGCGGTCGCCCGTAGGAGCGGGTTCACCCGCGAAAGGGCCGGCCCTGCTGGCCAGTGAACTACCTGTGTTAACGGTGTCATGCCCTCAGTCCTGCAGCCGTTCCGGGCTGTTGAAGTTGCTTAGCCGGCGATCACTCTCGGCGCACTCCAGCCCCTGCACCGCCTCGCGCAGCAAGGCCTTCTGCAAACTCCGCTCACCCGCTGCCCAGGCCTGCTCCAGCGCCGGCAACACCCGCTTGGGCAGTACGCTGAACATCGGCTGCCAAAAACCACCCTGACGCACCATTGCCGCGCTGTTACCGGCCACTGCCAGCCGCAGCAGGCCCTCGATCAATTCGCGATCAACCAGCGGCGCATCGCAAGCCAGCACCACCACCCACCCATGACGTGCCACCTTGAGCCCGGCAATCACCCCCGCCAGCGGCCCTGGGAAGTCGGCTTCTGCATCGCCCACCAACCGGTCGGCGTATGCCCGGTAATCCGCCTGGTTGCGATTGCAGGAAATCACCAGGTCGTCGCTCAGTGGCCGCACCACTCGATGAACATGTGCAATTAACGGCTCGCCTCGCCAGTCCACCAGGCCCTTGTCACGGCCGCCCATGCGCTGGCCGCGGCCACCGGCGAGAATGAGGATGGAGCAGGGGGGGCGTGCATCAGGCATGAAAAAGGGTTCCGGGCAGTCATTGCCGGGAACCCTCCCATTTCACGCGGGGCTTGTCCAGTCAGCTTTCGCGGGGCACGGGTTGCCCGTCGCTGTCATGCGCCTGGCGTCGCCGGGACAGGCGCATCACCACCACGAAGAACACCGGCACGAACACCACTGCCAGCGTGGCGCTGAGCATGCCGCCGATCACCCCGGTGCCAATCGCTTGCTGGCTGGCAGAGCTTGCGCCGCTGGCGATGGCCAGGGGCACCACGCCGAGGATGAACGCCAGCGAAGTCATCACGATCGGCCGCAGGCGCAGGCGAGCCGCTTGCACGGCGGCGTCGACGGCGTCCACGCCCTGGTCTACCAGATGTTTGGCAAACTCGATGATCAGGATGGCGTTCTTCGCCGACAGGCCGATCAGCGTGATCAGGCCAACCTTGAAGAAAACGTCGTTGGGCATACCGCGCAAGGTCACCGCCAGCACCGCACCGAGCACGCCGAGCGGAACGACCAGCAGCACCGCAGTCGGGATCGACCAGCTTTCGTACAGCGCAGCCAGGCACAGGAACACCACCAGCAGCGACAGCGCCATCAGCAGGGGGGCCTGGCTACCGGACAGCCGCTCCTGCAATGACAGGCCGGTCCATTCCAGGCCGGTACCGGCCGGTAGCTGCGCCACCAGCCGCTCGACTTCGGCCATGGCTTCGCCCGAGCTGTAGCCGGCGGCTGGCTCGCCAGAGATCGACACCGCCGGGTAACCGTTGTAGCGGGTCAGTTGCACCGGGCCGCTGACCCACCTGGCCTGAACGAACGCACCCAGTGGCACCATCTTGCCGCTGTCGTTGCGCACGTGAATGTTCAGCAAGTCTTCGACCTGGCTGCGCTGGTCACCTTCGGCCTGCACCACCACCCGCTGCATACGGCCCTGGTTGGGGAAATCGTTGACGTAGCTGGAGCCCACGGCCACGTCCAGCACCGTGCCGATATCGGCAAACGACACGCCCAGTGCATTAGCCTGACGGCGGTCGATTTCCAGTTGCACCTGCGGGCTTTCCGCCAGCGAGGCTTCGCGCACGTTGGTCAGCACCTTGCTTTTGCTGGCGCTTTCGAGCAACTGGTCACGGGCTGCCATCAGCTCGGCGTGGCCCATGCCGCCACGGTCCTGAAGGCGAAATTCGAAACCGGTCGACTCACCGAGGCCGTCGATGGGGGGCGGCAGCACCGAATAGGCTATCGCGTCCTTGAGCTGGGTGAAGGCCATGGTCGCGCGGTCGGCGATCGACTGGGCGCTGTCGTCGGCGCCGCGCTCGGACCAGTCCTTGAGGGTGGTGAAGGCCAGCGCCGCGTTCTGCCCGCTACCGGAGAAGCTGAAGCCGAGGATCAAGGTGGTGTTGCCCACGCCCGGTTCTTCGGCGTTGTGCGCCTCGATCTGCGCGGCTACCTGTTCGGTGCGCATGCGGCTGGCGCCCGGCGGCAGTTGAATGTCGGTAATGGTGTAGCCTTGGTCTTCGGTGGGCAGGAACGCCGTAGGCAGCTGGCTGAAACCGTAGCCCAGCACCGCCAGCAGCACCGCGTACACCAGCAGGTAGCGGCCGCTGCGCTTGAGCGCCTGCACCACCCAGCGCTGGTAGCCGTTGCTCATGCGTTCGAAGCGGCGATTGAACCAGCCGAAGAAGCCTTTGCGTTCATGGTGCTCGCCCTTGGCCACGGGTTTGAGCAGGGTGGCGCACAATGCCGGGGTCAGGCTGAGGGCGAGAAACGCCGAGAACAGGATCGACACCGCCATCGACAGCGAGAACTGCTGGTAGATCACCCCCACCGAGCCTTGCATGAAGGCCATGGGCAGGAATACCGCCACCAGCACCAGCGTGATGCCGACGATTGCACCGCTGATCTGGCCCATGGCCTTGCGTGTGGCGTCCTTGGGCGGCAAGCCTTCTTCGGCCATGATGCGTTCGACGTTCTCCACCACCACAATGGCATCGTCGACCAGAATGCCGATGGCCAGTACCATGCCGAACAGTGTCAGCACATTGACCGAGAAGCCCATGGCCAGCATCACGGCGAAGGTGCCCATCAATGCCACTGGCACGACCAGGGTCGGGATCAGTGTGTAGCGCAGGTTCTGCAGGAACAGGAACATGACTGCGAACACCAGCAGCATGGCTTCGAACAGGGTGTTGATGACCTGCTCGATCGACACCTTGACGAACGGCGAGGTGTCGTAGGGGATGTCGTACTTGACGCCTTCCGGGAAGTAGCGCGCCAGGTCCTGCATCTTCGCCCGTACCAGGGTAGCGGTTTCCATGGCGTTGGCGCCGGGTGACAACTGCACGCTGAAGGCCGTGGCCGGTTTGCCGTTCAGGCGCGTGCCGTACTGGTATTCCTGGGCGCCGATTTCAACCCGGGCGACATCCCCGATGGTGACCGTGGAGCCGTCCGGGTTGGCACGCAGGACAATGGCAGCAAACGCTTCGGGGCTGCTCAACTGGCCTTTGACCACCACGTTGGCGGTGATTTCCTGGGTGCTGCGGCTGGGCAGATCGCCGATGCTGCCAGGGGCCACCTGGGCGTTCTGCGCGGCGATGGCTTCGGCCACATCGTTGGGTGTGAGGTTGAAGCCAATCAGCTTGCGCGGGTCGATCCAGATGCGCATGGCGCGTTCGGAGCCATACAACTGGGCCTTGCCGACGCCCTTGAGGCGGCGGATTTCGTCCATCACGTTACGTGCCAGGATGTCCGACAGCGCGGTTTCATCGAGTTTGCCGTCTTCGGAGGTGAGGGTGGCCAACAGCAGGAAGCCGGTGGACACTTTCTCCACCTGCAGGCCTTGCTGGGTGACCGGGCGTGGCAGGCGCGACTCGACCACCTTCAGGCGGTTCTGCACGTCGACCTGGGCCAGGTCCGGGTGGGTGCCCGGGGCGAAGGTGGCGGTGATGGTGGCGCTGCCCAGGCTGCTCTGCGACTCGAAGTACAGCAGGTTGTCGGCGCCATTGAGCTCTTGCTCGATCAGGCTGACCACGCTTTCGTCCATGGTCGCCGCCGAGGCGCCTGGGTACACGGCGTAGATTTCTACCTGCGGCGGTGCCACGTTGGGGTACTGGGCGACCGGCAGCTGCGGGACGGCCAGCGCGCCGGCCAGCAGGATGAACAGTGCGACCACCCAGGCGAATACCGGGCGATCGATGAAGAATTGCGGCATGAATCAGGCCCTCACTGGCCGGTATGCTGTGCGATGGGCGGGGCAGCGGGTGCGTTGTCGACCTGCACCTGGTCACCGGCCTTGACGTGCTGCAGGCCTTCGACCACCACCCGTTCGCCGGCCGCCAGGCCCTCGCTGACGACCCAGCGGTCGCCTTGGGCGCTGCCCAGTACAACCTGGCGGTCGCTGACCCGGGCGTGCTGGTCTACCACCAGCACCTTCGGCACACCGGCGCTGTCACGCAGGATGGCGCGTTGCGGCACGCTCAGGCCCTTGGGTTGCACCGCTTGCTCCAGGCGTACCCGCACGTAGCTGCCAGGCAGCAGGTCGAGGTCCGGGTTGGGGAACTCGCTGCGCAGGGTGATCTGGTTGGTGCTGGGATCGACACTGATGTCGGAGAACAGCAGCTTGCCCGGCAGCGGGTAGGCGCTGCCGTCATCCTGGATCAGCGTGGCGCGTGCCTGGCCGTCGCCCACCTGCTGCAATTCGCCAGCGCGCAGGGCGCGGCGCAGCGCGTTGAGCTCACGGGTAGACTGGGTGACATCGGCATGGATCGGGTCCAGTTGCTGGATGGTCGCCAGCGGGGTGGTTTCGTTTTGCCCGACCAGCGCGCCTTCGGTGACCTGGGCGCGGCCGATACGGCCGGAGATCGGCGCGGTCACGGTGGCATAGCCGAGGTTCAGCCGGGCGCGCTCCAGCGCCGCCCTGGCTTCGGCCACTTCGGCATCGGCCTGCAGGAAACTGGCCTTGGCGTTGTCGTATTCCTGGCGGCTGACGGCTTTGTCGTCGACCAGCTCGCGGTAGCGCTGCTCTTGCAGGCGCGCCTGGTACCGGGTGGCCTCGGCCTTGGCCAGCGTGGCGCGGGCGCTGTCGTGGTCGGCCTTGAACGGTGCCGGGTCGATCAGGAACAGTACATCACCCTGCTTGACGTCGCTGCCTTCGCGGTACACCCGCTTGAGCACCACGCCTGCGACCCGCGCACGCACTTCGGCGGTGCGTGGCGCGAGGATACGGCCGCTGAGTTCGCTGCTGATGGCCAGTGGCTGCAGTTGCAGGGTTTCCACGCGCACTTGCGCAGTGGGGGCCTGGTCGTCTGGCTCGGTGCTGTCGCTGCAGCCGGCCAGGGACAGGCTCAGCAATGCCATGAGCGCCAACGGGCGCAGGCACGGGGAGAGGGTAGTAGGCATGCGGATCTTCCGATGATGACCGTGTATATGCTAAGGCAGACGCTGCCTGGGCGGCTGTTAATACCTGTAGGGCGAGTGTGAAAAAGTGTGAAGAATGATCCTGTCGAGTGGTTGGGTTCTATATTCTGCATGGGCCTGTGCTGGCCTCTTCGCGGGTGAACCCGCTCCTACGGGGACCTGCAGGAGCGGGTTCACCCGCGAAGCGCTCGCCACAGGCTTACTTCAACCCAGACGCCCAAGCACCTATGCCGAATATTTTCCTGGTCGAAGACGACAGCGCCCTGTCCGAGCTGATCGCCAGCTACCTGCAACGCAACGACTTCCATGTCCAGGTGATCGCCCGGGGCGATCATGTACTGGACGAGTACCGTCGGCAAAGGCCTGACCTGGTCATCCTTGACCTGATGCTGCCGGGCATCGATGGCCTGCAGCTGTGCCGGCTGCTGCGCCAGGAGTCGCAGACCCTGCCAATCCTCATGCTGACGGCCCGCGACGACAGCCATGACCAGGTGCTTGGCCTGGAAATGGGGGCCGACGACTACGTGACCAAACCCTGTGAGCCACGCGTGCTGCTGGCTCGCGTGCGCACGCTGCTGCGCCGCAGCAGTGTCAACGAACCGCGCCTGGAAAACGACCTGATCCTGATTGGTGGCCTGCGCATCGACCTGGCCGAGCGCACGGTGAGTTGGCGCGGCGAGGAGGTGGAGCTGTCCAGCGGCGAGTACAACCTGCTGGTGGTGTTGGCGCGCAATGCCGGTGAGGTGATGAACCGCGACCGTATCCTGCAACAACTGCGCGGCATCGAGTTCAATGGCACCGATCGCTCCGTTGACGTGGCCATTTCCAAACTGCGGCGCAAGTTCGACGACAACGCCGGCGAAGCGCGCAAGATCAAGACTGTGTGGGGCAAGGGCTACCTGTTCAGCCGTGTCGAGTGGGAGTGCTGATCGGCCATGCTCAAGATCCTGGTGCGGTTGTACCTGGTGATCATCGTCGCCTACGCCGGCGCATTGCTGTTCATCCCTGACACCATTGTCGGCCTGTTCCGCGACCGGTTCATGGCCTACAACCTGGACCAGGCCAAGGGTGTACAAGCGTTGATCGTGCGCCAGTTCCGCCAGGCCCCGCGCGAGCAGTGGCCAGCGGTGGAGCAGGAACTGGCCAGTGATTTCGCGCCGCTGGAACTGCAGCTGCTGCGCTGGGATCAGGCCGGTTTGAGCGATGAGGAGCAGGCGCGCCTGGCGCAGGGGCTGTACGCAGTGCGCATTGCCGAGTGGGGCTATTACGAGACGGTGCTGGCGCCGCTGGACAAGGAGTGGCTGGTACGCCTGCATTCCCCGCCAGACCCGCTGGACATCAACGTGCTGTCGTGGGGCGTGACCGTATTGATTGGTGCAGCCATGCTGGGTTGCCTGCTGCTGTGGGTTTGGCCGCACTGGCGTGATCTGGAGCGCCTCAAGGAGACCGCTCGGCGCCTGGGCCAGGGGCAGATGGCTGAGCGTACGCACATTTCGCCTCACTCCAACATTGGTGAGCTGGCCGGGGTATTCGACACCATGGCCAGTGACCTGGAACGCCATGTCAACCAGCAGCGTGAACTGCTCAATGCGGTATCGCACGAGTTACGCACGCCACTGACCCGGCTGGACTTCGGCCTGGTGCTGCTGTTCGACGAAGTGCCACCAGCCAGCCGCAAGCGCCTGCTGGAGCTGGTCGGGCATGTGCGCGAGCTGGATGAACTGGTGCTGGAGCTGCTGTCCTACAGCCGGTTGTACAATGCCGATCAGGCGCGAGAGCGGGTGGAGGTATCGCTGCTGGAGCTGGTCGACAGTGTGCTTGGCGGCTTTGCCGAGGAACTCGATGGCCGGGGTATCCAGTGGGAAGTGCGCGCCGAGGGTGAGTTGCCGCGCTTTGTACTGGACCCGCGACTGACGGCGCGCGCGGTGCAGAACCTGGTGCGCAATGCCATGCGCTATTGCGATGAAAGCCTGTTGCTGCGCCTGCGCCTGGAAGCCGATGGCGCCTGCTTGCTGACGGTTGAGGATGACGGGATTGGCGTCCCTGTGGAGGAGCGCGAGCGGGTGTTCCAGCCGTTCTACCGTCTGGACCGCAGTCGCGATCGCAACACCGGTGGTTTTGGCCTGGGGTTGGCCATCAGCCGCCGGGCGATCGAGGGGCAGGGTGGTACCTTGACCCTGGCGCAGTCGGCGCTGGGTGGGGCGCAGTTCAGGATTCGTTTGCCCGCCGGATAATGTTTCGCCTGTTCTGCCAGCTGGCTTGATCCCAACGCAAAGCGGTCTTGGCTTCCTGCAACACCTGGGCAGGGACGGCGCAGCCACGCGTTGTTCGGCCCCAGCGGGTCCAGCCCTTCAACGCCTATCGCGAACGCTTTACCTCACAGCCGGGCGGCCACGCGCGAAGTTGTCCAGCGTTCGGGCTTTTTCTTGGGGGCTACATCTTGTAGCTTTACAGGTCGTTCATTCAGGGAGCTGAACATGCAAGGCAAGGCCCGCAAGATCGTCCAGGCCATTCTCTATGAGGCCATCGCCGTCGCCTGTGTGGCGCCCGCGCTGGAGCTGGCGTTCGGCGCCGGCATGGCGCAGTCGACCGTGCTCTCGGTGCTGATGTCGGGTATCGCGATGAGCTGGAACATGGGCTACAACTGGGTGTTCGAACGTTGGGAAGCGCGCCAGCACAAGCGTGAGCGCACCTTCTTGCGGCGCCTGCTGCACGCGCTGGGTTTCGAGGGTGGGCTGGTGGTGATTCTGCTGCCGCTGGTGGCGTACTGGCTGGACGTGAGCCTGTGGGCGGCACTGCTGACCAACCTGGCGCTGTTCGTGTTCTTCTTCGTTTACGCCTTTGTCTTCCAGTGGGGCTTCGACAAGGTGTTCGATGTGCCGCTTTCGGCGCAGCAGGCCAAGTGTTGACTTCTGGCCGCGAGGCAGGCTAAGTTCCTACCCATGAACACATTCCCGCACGTGAACGCCATTATTATTACCGCCATTATCAGCTTGGCGGGCTAGCGCGTACGTGCACCGAACCCGCCCTGGAGGCGGGTTTTTTCTCTCTGACTCCTGGGCAACGTAAAAACAGCCAAGGAGTCATCGATGACCAGCTTCAGTGTCCCTCGTACTACCGTCACCCCCCAGCAACTGCTGTCGGAGCAGGTGCGGCGCATTCTTGCCGCGCCGGTGTACGACCTGGCCATCGAAACGCCCCTGCAAGCGGCCCCGGCCTTGTCTGCCGCCCTGGGCAACCAGGTGTTGCTCAAGCGCGAAGACCTGCAGCCTACGTTTTCGTTCAAGATCCGCGGTGCCTACACCCGCCTGTCGCGTCTGACCGATGTGCAGCGTGAGCGCGGGGTGATCACCGCTTCGGCGGGCAACCATGCCCAGGGCGTGGCCTTGGCGGCATCGCATCTGGGTATCAAAGCAACGATCGTCATGCCCACCACCACGCCATCGTTGAAAGTGGAAGGCGTGCGTTCGCGCGGCGGGCATGTGGTGCTGCATGGCGAGAGCTTCCCGCATGCGCTGGCCCATGCACTGAAGCTGGCCGACAGCGAAGGCGCGACCTTCGTGCCACCGTTCGATGACCCGGATGTGATCGCCGGGCAGGGTACCGTGGCCATGGAAATCCTCCGTCAGCGCCCGGGGGCGCTGGACGCGATCTTTGTGCCCGTGGGCGGTGGTGGGTTGATCGCCGGGATCGCCGCCTATGTGAAGTACCTGCGCCCTGAGGTGAAGGTGATCGGCGTCGAACCGGTGGATTCCAACTGCCTGCAGGCTGCCATGGCCGTCGGCGAACGCGTGATCCTGCCGCAGGTCGGCACCTTTGCCGATGGCGTGGCGGTGGCGCAGATCGGCGCCCATTGCTTCGAGCTGTGCCGCCACTTCGTCGACGAGGTGGTGACGGTGAGCAGTGACGAGCTGTGCGCGGCGATCAAGGATATCTACGACGACACCCGTTCGATCACCGAGCCGTCCGGGGCCTTGGCCGTGGCCGGGATCAAGAAGTACGTGGCGCGTGAAGGTGTGCAGGGGCAGACCCTGGTGGCCATCGACTCCGGGGCCAACGTCAATTTCGACCGCTTGCGCCACGTGGCCGAGCGGGCCGAGCTGGGCGAGCAGCGCGAGGCGATCATCGCCGTGACAATTCCGGAACAGCCGGGCAGCTTCCGGGCCTTTTGCCAGGCACTGGGCAAGCGGCAGATCACCGAATTCAACTACCGCTTCTACCCTGGCAAGGAGGCGCGCCTGTTCGTGGGCGTGCAGACCCACCCGGTGCACGACCCACGTGAGCAGTTGCTGGCCAGCTTGCGGGAGCAGGGGTACAGCGTGCTGGACCTGACCGACAACGAGCTGGCAAAGCTGCATGTGCGCCATACCGTGGGCGGGCATGCCGCGTCAGGGGCTGATGAGCGGGTCCTGCGCTTCGAGTTTCCCGAACGGCCAGGGGCGTTGCTGGGGTTTCTGGAGCGGTTGGGCAAACGTTGGAACATCAGCCTGTTCCATTACCGCAACCATGGTGCGGCGGAGGCGCGGGTGTTCGCTGCTTTGGAAGTGCCAGCGGACGAATTGGCGAGCTTGCCGTTGACGCTGGACGAGATGGGGTACCGGTATTGGGACGAGACTGACAACCCGGCGTACAAGCTGTTCCTGGGCTGAGGCACCTGTGTGGCCAATGCAGGCGTGTCTAGCCGCTTGCTTTCCGCCTTTGTTCGCAGCGTGATCGCCCGGTCCAAAGGGCAGGGCGATCTCCTGCAAGAAACTGCGCGAGCCAACGCGTGGGTTTCAACGCTCGCGCATGAAAAAGCCGGCAACGAACTTGCGGAATGTTTCCAGGCTTTTGAAGTCGGCGTAGCGCTTGAAGTTCTCGGTATCCGGCTCGGGGCCGATGGGCTGTTCCAGCAGCGACACTGACAACACCCGGTCCTGGTCCGAGGTCAGCACCAGCTCATCCATCACCTGCCCACCGATCACGGGGCGACGCATCTGCACTTTCACCCCTTTACTGGCCATCCAGTCGATCAGCGACACCAATGCCTTGAGCGGCTCGCGCTCTTCATCGCGGTACACCGGGAACAGGTGGGCGCGCGACAGGACGGGCACACTGGCCACATGAATCAGCTCATAGAAATGGCTGCCGGCGCTGGTCGGCGAGTAGATCATCAGCGCCAGCAACGGCCCGCTGGTGCGGCTCCCGCCCCAGTACAGGTGATGCCCCTGGAAGTCGAAGCCGTCCTCGCTGCGGTTGTTGAACAACTTGCGCCCTTTGATCTGGTCGACGCAGTCCAGCAGCAGACCGTGGCGGCGGTGGTTGCCGAACACAGACGCTTCGCGCAGGCGGGACTTGAGCATCATCATGTGCTTCATGTCCAGGCGGGTTTCCAGGTAGTTGCTGGCGGGCACCCGCTCCAGCAACGGATAGCGGCTGGCCACGCTGCGCAACTCGGCAAACTGTGTGGTCAGGTCTTTCTTCAGGTGGGTGGCGTAAAGGTTGAGCCCGCTGGTTTCAATCCAGGTTAGCAGCAGTGACAGCAGGCGCTGCTGTTCGCGTCTGTCGTTGCCATCACCGACGGCGCCGGCCGTGCCAGCACGGAAGTCGCTGATCAGGCGCAAGGGTGTATCGGGTGGCAGCCAGGCGGCAGGTGGTGCGGGGTCGTTTTCACGTTCGGCGGCTTCCCGCTCGTCCTTGGTGAACGGGCAGCCAGGCGCGTGCTCGGCGGTGCCTGGGTTGTTCTTGAGGAAAAGTGTGCCGGTGCTGCCGTTGAGGGTGACATTGAGCACCGGCAAGGCATTGTTGCGGCAGTCGCAAGCCAGCCACTGGTTGGCGTTGCGTACTTTCATCAGTAGCTGGTTGGCCTGTAGCAGGCGCGGGCCGGCGAGGCTGCCGGTGGCAAAGCCGACCAGCAGTTCCTCTTCAGCGGGGGTCAGGCTGCGCACCTGGGTGGCGGTTTTGTCGATGATTCGCATGAAGCAGCTCCAAGCTACGAGCCTCAAGCTTCAAGCAAAGTCGCGCGGCTTTCAACTCGCCGCTTGGCTACCGCCGAACATCTTCGCGGCACGGGCGCGAATCTCGTCGGGGGTCAGGTCCTCTTTGTGGGTGGACACGAACCAGATGTTGCCAAACGGATCTTTCAGGGTGCCGCTGCGGTCACCGTAAAACTGGTCGGTCAAGGGATGTAACTGGATGCCCCCGGCGGCCAGGGCTTGGGCGTAAACCTTGTCGCAGTCTTCAACATACAAGTGCAGGCCAACACCCGCACCGCTGAGCTTCTGGCTGGCGGTGAGGCCGCCTTCCATGTCGCAGGGGTCGCCCAGCATCAGCGACGAATCGCCGATTCTCAGTTCGGCATGGCCAACGCGACCGCCCGGGGCATCGAGGCGGAACACTTCCTTCGCGCCAAAGGCTTGCTTGTAGAACTCGATGGCCTTGGCGGCGTCGTTGATGGCCAGGTAGGGCGTGATGCTGTGCTGGCCTTCGGGGATGGGTTTGACTGCCATGTTCGACTCTCCTGTGCAATGGGCGCCGAAAGGCGCCCTGTTGCTTAGAGTCGTTCGCCCAGATGGAAAATCGACAGTGACGCTAGATCGATTGTCTATAAGCGCGGCGGTCAGAAGATGTAGTCGGTGGTCAGGAAGCTTGACTGGCGGTTGCGAATGATCTCGCTGATCAGCGCTTTGTTGGCCTCCTGGAAGCGGGTGGCGACCAGCGTCCGGATGGAGAACACACGCAAAGCGTCATCCACCGAGAGCGTGCCCTCGGCGCTGTTCTTGCGGCCGTTGAACGGGTAGGTGTCAGGGCCGCGTTGGCACTGAGCATTGATGTTGATGCGCCCGACCTGGTTGGCGAAGATGTCGACGAGGCTGCCGATGGTGGCCGGGTCGTTGCCGAACAGGCTCAGTTGCTGGCCGTAGTCGGAGTCCAGCACATAGTCGATCACTGTCTGCAGGTCGCGGTAGGGCACCACCGGTACCAGCGGGCCGAACTGCTCCTCGTGGTACACGCGCATTTCCCGGCTGACCGGGTACAGCAAGGCCGGGTAGAAGAATGAGCCGCGGCTGTGCCCGCCATTTTCGTTGAGCACGCGCGCGCCCTTGGCCGTCGCATCGGCAACCAGGCCATCGAGGTAGTCGACCTTGCCAGGCTCGGGCAATGGTGTCAGCGCCACGCCAGGTTCCCACGGCATGCCGGGCTTGAGCGCCGCCAATTTGCGCTGAAACTTGTCGAGGAAGGCCTCGACCACATCCTCGTGCACGAACAGGATCTTCAGTGCCGTGCAGCGCTGGCCGTTGAACGACAACGCCCCGGTGACGGCCTCTTCGACAGCGTTGTCGAGGTCGACCTGGGGTAGCACGATGCCCGGGTTCTTGGCGTCCAGGCCCAGTGCGGCGCGCAGACGATGCGGGCGTGGGTGCAGTTTCTTCAGGTCGCTGGCGGCCTTGTGGGTGCCGATGAAGGCGAATACATCGACCTTGCCGCTGGCCATCAGCGCGCTCACCGTTTCCCGGCCGCGTCCATAGATGACATTGATCACGCCTGCCGGGAAGCTGTCGCGGAACGCTTCGAGCAAGGGGCGGATCAGCAGTACGCCGAACTTGGCCGGCTTGAACACCACCGTGTTGCCCATGATCAGCGCCGGGATGAGCGTGGTGAAGGTCTCGTTCAGCGGGTAGTTGTAGGGCCCCATGCACAGGGCCACGCCCAGTGGGGCGCGACGGATCTGGCCGAGGGTGCCTTGTTCCAGCTCGAAGCGGCTGGAGCGGCGGTCCAGGTCCTTGAGGGCGTTGATGGTGTCGACGATGTAGTCGCAGGTGCGGTCGAATTCCTTTTCTGAATCCTTCAGGTTCTTGCCGATCTCCCACATCAGCAGCTTGACCACGGCCTGGCGCTGTTCACGCATGCGGGCAAGGAAGGATTCCACATGCTGGATACGCTCGGCCACGCGCATGTTCGGCCAGGCGCCACGGCCTTTGTCATAGGCCTGCACGGCAGCATCGAGGGCGGTCAGCGCGGTCTCGGCATCCAGCAGCGGGGCGCTGCCCAGTATGACCTGATGCTCTTCGTCGCCTTGCTTGAGCCACACCGGGCTACGCACCGTGGCCAACGGGCCGTCCCAGCGCCTGAGTTCACCGTTGACCAGGTAGTCGCGTTGTTCCAGTGGGGCTCCCAGACGCCAGGTTTCCGGGATGTTCTCGGCGCTGGGGAAGAGTGAATCGAGCAAACGGTCCATGGGTACTGCACCTCACATCAAAGGGCGGTTTTCAAGTCAGTTGAATCGTTTCAGCTTGGAGCATGCACTGGCTGCCGGAAAAACACCAGTCTGGTTCAACATGGCCATCCATGCCTGCCCGGCAATCCGTCAGCGGCCTGAGAGACGTTGATGCAAGTCGTCAAAGGTTATTCATGGATAGCGAAGTGGCCAGCGGAGCTTGATGGGCACGGTTATAGCAAATGTGTTGTTGAGCGTCGGTTTGATGCGGGGAATTTGACGCCATGAAACTTGATCTAAAGTCAGCCAGAAGCCGCTTGCCAAAGCGTTTGCAGGCATCTTAAATTGTTACTTAATGTGATAAGAAAGTTGCAAGCCACACTATAAAAATCAAAGTGTTAAGTGTTTTTGCTGGATTTTTCTCTTTTTCCGATTGGCCAATAGAGCACTTCAAAAGGACGTCGAAGAAGAAATGAAAAAGACCTTGACGACTGTGGCGCGCAAGCTCCTGTCGCCCTCCATGCGCTACGAAATCAGGCTGCTGGCCAGCAAGGTGCGAGAAATGATGGCGCGTGCCTGTCTCTGGCGTTGGGAAGTCGCCAGGTTTCGCCCGCAACAGGAGAGCCCGTACGAAATCCTCTACATCGGCCGCAAGCAGCAACGGGAAATGGCCAAGCTGCTGATCGGTGGCAAGGGTCAGGGCAGCGCATCGATGGTAGACGGTGCAAGTGCCACGGCGGCTGCCAGCCACGTCGTGGTCATCAGCGAAATGCCCACGTCGGGGGCGCTGTCAGTGCCGCACTACCTGAGCGCCGTGGTGCCCTTGGGGCGCCCTCTGGAAGACATCACGGCCCGCTACGACAGCGAACTGCGGCGCAGCATTCGTAAGAACCGGCCGCTGTATCACATGCGCCAAGCCCTTTCGGACGAAGAAATCGCCATGGCCGACCGGGATTTGCTGCGCCCTTATGCTTCGGCCCGGCAGGGCATTCATGCCGCGCAGTTTCCTACCGAAGAGGTGTTCCGTATTGCCAAGAGTGTCGGCCGGCTAGACTTGATCATGCTGGGCGATGAGGTGATCGGCTGCCACCTGGGGTGTGAAGTGGTACGCGGCGGCAAGCGTTACTGGAGCACGTTGCGCTTTGGCTATTGCGAGGCGGTGTTTTCCGATGCGAAGAAATTGCGCGAGGTGAATTCGATCACCACCTTCATGGCGCTTGAATGGGCACTGGAGCAGGGCTTCGATTATTACGACATCGGCCTGTGTCTGGCGCGCCCGGACGACGGCCTGCTGAAGTGGAAGCGCCGCCGCGGTGGTGATATCGATTCGCTGGGTAACCATGCGTACCTGTTTGTCCGCCTGCCCAAGACCGGTACGGCAAAGTTCCTGTGGGACACGCCGATGTTCGCGGTCGAAGGCGACAAGCTGACGTTGCATTTGGGGCTCCCGGATGGCCCAAGCGATGAGGAAGTGGCCAGTCGCTATCACGAAATGGTGTTTGGTGGCCTGCACAAGATTTATCTCTATGGCGGCAGCGGGGCAGGCGAACCGTTTGTGCAAACGTTGCGCAGCCGTTACGCCAGCTTGCAGTCACCGCCCACCATGGAAAGAGTCACGAGTAATTGAGTAACTGCCAGGGATGCTTTGATCTGGCGCCTAGGCGCTGTACGAAAAGCCTTGATACTTGTTCATGCTGCGTTGAAAACCGCCTCGGAATGCTCATGTACTCCAGTACAGTCGGGCGCGACCCCGGCCGTTCCTCGGCTGTTTTCGCCTTGCCTGACCTGCGTCTCAAGACTTTTCGTACAGCGCCTAGCGCCGGGCTCCACATTTCGCCATCAAGGGAGGACGCTTCATGGGAAGCGACATCTCGCAGTTCAGTGCATCGCCCGCAGGCAGGCAACACAGCTGGACCTTGGCCGCCTACCGCCACATGGCGCGCAAACGGCTGGGTGGAAAAGCGGCGACCGACCTCAAGAGCGTCGCCACCAAGTGCTGGGACATCGCCCCGGGCGAAGCCACGGTTTCGCCACCGGCCATTTTCCTGCCTGGCCAGCTGGAGCGGGTAACGGGCTGGGAAGGCAAGCGGTTTTACCCCTACGTGCACCCGGCGCAGACCATGCAGGGAGGCGTCAACACATTGCAAGGGCCAACCCGCGGCTACTTGATCAAGGATGTATGGCTGGTCGAGGGGGCGTTGTACAAGGGCAAGGCCAGCCATTGGCTGTCACAGAAGCCGAGTACCTTCCCGACCATCCTCATCGACAATGAAATCGACCGCGCTGCAATCTACTGCACACAAAACGGTAACGCCTGGTTCGGCACCTGGTTGATGGAAGATTGTCCGACCTATGCGCTGGCCTGCAACGAGGGCATCCCGGTGACCACCGCCCCCTCTGCCAGGTATCCGCTGTTTACCCAGGCACCGGCCTATGAAGACTGGCTGGACATGAAGCCTTTGCGCCTGCGCAGTGCGTTCTTCCGTGAGCTGGTGCTGTTCGATGACCAGAGCAACAACCGCAGCCGGCATGCTCGCTACCGGGCCATGGGTGACAAGCTGCTCTCGCATGTGTCGTACACGCAGCACCCGGGGGTTTTCCTGTTGCGGGGCGGTGATGGTGACCTGCGCCTGTTGCGCAACGAGCTGGAGCTTGCCGAACACTTGCGTACTACCCGCGGTTTTCGCATCGTCAACCCGCTGAAGTCCGATGTGCCGAGCATTGTCGCGGCCTGCGCCGGGGCTAAAGTGGTCATCGGGGTGGAGGGTAGCCAGTTGGTGCATGGCGTGAATGTGCTGCAGGCTGGAGGCTGCCTGCTGACTTTGCAGCCGCCGAACCGTTTCGTCAGTTACTACAAATACCTGACGGATCGTGACCAGCAGCATTTTGGCTTTGTGGTGGGCCTGCCGGAAGGCGATGGTTTCAGGATCGATATTGACGAAGTGGAGCGCACGTTGGATCTGTTCCCACGATAAGTGTGTAGTATCGGTGCATGGATCCGCGGCGGGCAGGGCAGTAGAGGATGATCGAGGTATCACGGTTTTGGCGCGACCCTGCGTTGCCGTTCGTCGAAGCCCGACGGGTAGGGGACGGGCGCAAGGTGTGCTACGCTGCGCACTCTCACGAGAGCTTCTCCATCGGGGTGATCACGGGGGGGCGTAGCACTTACATCAACAGTGACCAGTGCGTTGAGGTGGGGGCGGGTACCACGGTGTTGATGAACCCGGGCGTGGTGCATACCTGCAACCCTGTTGCCGGGGAATCCTGGTCTTACCTGATGCTGTTCGTCGATCAGCCTTGGTTGCAGGCAGTGGGTTTTACCCTGCCAACGCAGACCTGGAGCCGCTCACCTGTATTGTACGGGCGGCTGTTGCAGGCCTTTGCCGACCTGTTCGACGCCAGGCTGCCTGATCGGGAAACCCGCCTGGCGGCCCTGTTCAGCGAGCTGCCGGGCATGCTAGCCCGTAATGCCAGCGAGATTGACCAGGGCAATCCACGGCTGGATGCAGCGGCTGCTTTCATACGGGCTCACCGCAGTGACCCGCTCAGCCTCGAAGACATCTGCGGGGCTTGCGGCCTGTCCCGTTCCTACCTGATTCGTGCCTTTGGCCAACGCTTCGGCCTGACGCCGCATGGTTACCTGCTAGACCAGCGTGTACAACTCGCCCGGGCGCAGTTGCGCCAGGGCCGTTCAATTGCTGAAGTTGCACAGGAGGCCGGGTTCGCTGATCAGGCACACCTGCAGCGGGCATTCAAACAGCACCTGGCGGCGACACCGGGGCATTACAGAAATGCCGTCGCTAGCCTGGGCGCTCCTGCAGGAGCCGTGCAAGCTTTAAAGGATCAGGTAAACCGCACTGGCGACCAGTAACACGGCCAGGCTCCGATTGAGCATGCGCAGGTGACGTGGGTTGTCCAGGTACTGGCGAATCACGCTGCCGGCCCAGGCCCAGCAGGCCACTGAGATGAAACAGATCGGCCCGTAGATCCAGGTAAACAGCCACAGCAAGTGCTGTTCACCGCCGGTGTAGGCACCCACCCCGGCAACGGCGGCCAACCAGGCTTTGGGGTTGAGCCACTGCATCGCTGCGCCGTGCCAGGCTGAAGAGGGTCGGCCAGGCTGTGCGTTGTTCAGGTTACCGTCGTCACTGGCCAGCTTCCACGCCATGTACAGCAGAAACGCCACCCCGCCCCAGTGCAACATCAGGCCCAGCAAAGGCCAGCGAAGCAGCAGTTGATGCAGGCCCAGCCCGACCAGCACCAGCAGCAGGCAGAAACCCAGCGTGGCACCGGCCACATGCGCCAGGCTGGCGCGCAGGCCATGGCGGGCACCGCTGCCAAGGGCGACGATGTTGACCGGGCCGGGGGAGATAGAGGCCGCAAGGGCGAAGGCGGCCATGGACAGGGATAGGCTCATGAGGAAGATCCGCGTGGTTGGGGAGGGGTTATCCTCGCGTGGCTGGCGTTCTGCTGTATTGAACAAAAGTACCTGCGCACGACTCGCGCCTGCAGGGCTAATGGTGATGCAGGGTTGTTACAGGTTTTGTAATAGTTTTGCGCTACTACAGAAACCTGCTGTGCTTGTAGCATCGTTCTCCCAATTTGCTATCAAGGTCTATATGAGCACCTTCGCGGAGCCCCCCAGTCTTCGGCCTTTCTGGCCATCCTTCTCCCGTCCTTGTGACGTGTCCCACGTGAGTACCCGCTAATGGAATGGCTAGCCGACCCCACGGCCTGGCTAGGCCTGTTGACGCTTATCGTCCTCGAACTGGTGCTGGGTATCGACAACCTGGTGTTCATCGCCATCCTTGCCGACAAGTTGCCGCCCCATCAGCGCGACCGCGCGCGGGTCATTGGCCTGAGCCTGGCGCTCATCATGCGCCTGGGCCTGTTGGCTAGCATTTCGTGGATGGTCACCCTGACCGCACCGCTGTTCGAAGTGTTCGGCAAGAGCTTCTCTGGCCGTGACCTGATCATGCTGTTCGGTGGTGTGTTCCTGCTGTTCAAGGCCACCATGGAGCTGCACGAACGCCTGGAAGGTCACGTGACCCAGGCCAGTGGCACGCTGCGCCATGCCGCGTTCTGGCCGATCGTTGCCCAGATCGTGGTACTGGACGCGGTATTCTCGCTGGATGCCGTGATCACGGCGGTGGGCATGGTCGATGAGCTGTCCGTGATGATGATCGCGGTGATCTTCTCGATCGGTATCATGATCGTTGCCAGCAAGCCGCTGACCCGCTTCGTCAACGCCCACCCCACGGTGATCATGCTGTGTCTGGGCTTCCTGATGATGATCGGTTTCAGCCTAACCGCCGAAGGCCTGGGCTTCCATATCCCGAAAGGCTACCTGTACGCGGCCATCGGCTTCTCGATCCTGATCGAGCTGTTCAACCAGCTGGCGCGCGCCCGTCGCAAGCGCAGCCTGCAACAGCACAAGCCGTTGCGTGAACGCACTGCCCATGCCGTGCTGCGCCTGCTGGGCGGCCGCCGGGTCGAGGCTGACGAGGTCGGCGAGGAGATTGCCGACCTGGTCGAGGGCGGTGGGGAACAGGTGCTGTTCGACCGCCGTGAGCGGGTCATGATCAGCGGCGTGCTGAACCTGGCCGAGCGGCCGATTCGTACGGTGATGACAGCCCGTGCCGAGGTTGATGTGATCGACCTGGCGCAACCGGCCGACGCCATTGCCCAGGCCCTGGCCAATTCGCCGTACTCGCGCCTGCCGCTGATCCGCGATGGTCGCGTGGACGAGCCTCTGGGCTTTGTGCACAAGAAGGAACTGCTGAAGGAACTGCTCTCGGGCAGCCAGCCCGACCTGGAAAGCATGGCCCGGGCGCCGTTGAACCTGCTGGAGAGCTTCAGCATCCTCAATGCCTTGGAGCAAATGCGCGGTCAGTCGACCCATATTGCCTTCGTGGTCAACGAGTTCGGTGACTTCACCGGGCTGTTGACCATGACCGACATCCTTGAGTCGATTGCCGGTGAGCTGCCGGATGCCAGTGAAGTTGAAGGCCCGGGCATCGTCCAGGAGGGGGAAGGCTTTGTGGTCAGCGGCGCGCTGAACCTCAGCCAGGTGCAGGCGCGTACTGGCTTCAGTGCCCGTGCTACCGAGGATTACCAGACCCTTGCGGGCCTGGTGATGAGCTTGCTCGACCGCCTGCCGATGGTCGGTGACCGGCTAGCCTGGAATGGCTGGATGCTGACCGTGGAGGCGGTTGAAGAGCGACGGGTACGCCAGGTTCGGCTTACACCGAGCGGCGACGCTGACGCAGCAGGTGCTTGAAGCCCTCAAGCACCAGCACCAGTACTGCGGCCCAGATTGGCAGGTAGGTCAGCCACTGATCCGGGCCGATGGTTTCGCCCAGCAGCAATGCCACGCCCACCAGCAGCACGGGTTCGACGTAGCTGAGCAGGCCGAACAGGCTGAATGGCAGCATGCGGCTGGCCAGCACGTAGGCGATAAGCGCCGAAGCGCTGATCGCGCCAAGGATCGGCACCAACACATACAGCCCCGGGTGTGCTTGCAGGTCAGCGCTGGAAAGTGGGCTCTGGATCACGAAGTACAGCGCCCACGGCAGCAGCAGGCACATGTCGCACCACAGGCCGCCCAGGTGGTCGGTGCGGCAGCGTCGGCGCAGCACGAAGTAGACCGGGTAGCCGATCGTTACCAGCAGGGTTTCCCAGGCAAAACTGCCATTTTGGTACAGCTCGTGGCCCACGCCCAGTGCGGCGCAGGCCACGGCTACCGTCTGCAGGCGTGACAGGCGCTCGCCATAGACCAGCCGCCCGGTCAGGACCATGGCCAGTGGCAGCAGGAAGTAACCCATCGACACTTCCAGGCTGCGCCCATGCAGGGGCGCCCAGAGAAACAGCCACAGTTGCACCCCCATCAGCCAGGACGTGCCGACCATGCCGAGCAACAGCACCGGCGTGCGTTTTACCCGGCCCATCAGTTCGCCCACCCGCTTCCAGTCTTTCGAGACAAGCATGAACAAGGTGAGGCAGGGCAGTGTCAGCAGGGTGCGCCAGCCAAAAATTTCTTCGCCATCGAGTGGCTTGAGCAGGGAGGTATAGAAGTACATCACAGCGAACAGGCAGGACGCCATGACCGATGAAACAATGCCTTTTGACACGAATGCCTCGAATACGGGAATTGAGCGGGTTGATCAGCCGCGCATGATCTCAGGGGGCGCCTCTTGCGGCAACTGCGTTGCGCCCGGGCGGGTGGCCAAGGCTGCGAGGAACTGGGCGGCCGGCATGGGCCTGGCGAACAGGTAACCCTGCTGGAAGTCCACCCCATGCTTGGCCAGGTAGTCGCGCTGCATGTCGGTTTCCACACCCTCGGCAACGATGCCCAGGTCCAGCTTTCCCGACAGCTCGATGATGCTCTCGAGTATGTGCACTGACAGCGCATCGGCGCCGATCATGGCAACGAAGCTCTGGTCGATCTTCAGGTAGTCGACCTTGAATTGCCGCAGGTAGTTGAGGCTCGACTGGCCGGTACCGAAGTCGTCGAGGGCGATCATCACGCCCATGGCATGCAGCTTTTCGAACAACTCAAGGGTGACCGGCGTGGGCTCGATCAGCTTGCGCTCTGTCAGTTCCAGGGTCAGCACCACCCGGCCGGGCGGAAAGTGCTGCAGGAACGTGCGGCAGTCATCGAGCAGGCTGAGATCGCGGCAGTGGTCAGCGGTGATGTTGACACCAATATGGAAGCCGTCTTCCAACAGCCCGGCATAGGGCGCCAGGCTTTGCGCGGTATGTGTCAACAGCGCGCGGGTCATGGCGACAATCTGCCCGCTGTGTTCGGCATAGGGGATGAACAGGTCGGGGCGAACCAGGCCTTCTCGTGGGTGGTGCCAGCGCATCAGCACTTCCGCACCGGCCCAGCGGTAATCGCCCTTGCGCACCACCGGCTGAAAATACGGCAGGAATTCATCGGCCTGCAGGGCACGGTCCAGTTCGGCACGCGGTGAGGTGGCGCGGCGAATCTGCCAGCGGCACGCCAGCGCCGCCAGGGCACCCAGTACCAGCAACAGACTGAGCAGGCCAGGGTAGTGGCTGCGCAACAGCTGGCCTTGCTTGTCGGCACTGTAGCCGCCCTGCACGCTGAAAGGGTAACGCGTCGAGCCTATCAGCACGTTGGCGCTGGGGGCGGCAGGGGAGACGCCTTTGTGGACCACGCCGTCCTTGCCCATCCACGCGTCGCCCACGCGGATTTGCAGTTCTTCATCGGGCCCGATTAGGCGCAGTGCTGTCAGCAGGTGGTCGCCATCCACCGTGGTGATTGCGCCGTGGTCGCCGTCGCTGGCACGGTAGACCAGCAGCGGGTGGCCCGGCGTAACCGAGTTGCCGTCCATCAGCCATAACTTGCCGTCGACGTAATCGCCAGGATTGACCGGTTCATCGAACTCGCCGAACAGCGAGGTGCAATACAGGTTGTTGTGCCTGAACAGGTTGGTCGAGCGCACGAAGGCATTGCGGGTAACCTGGGCCCGTAGCATGAGCTGGGCCTGCTCGCATGAACTGTCAGTCAGTGGAAGCAGCGAATTGGCGGCTCGGGACAGGTTGTCGAGGATGTGTTCGACGTGCTCCAACGCCTGGCGGGTGGTGGCGTGGCTGCTGGCCTGCATTTCACGCTCGACCTGCCAGTTCATCACGGCCAGGCCGCACATGACCGGCAGAAGGCCGACGACCCAAGGCAAGAGCGTGCGCCAGCTGAGTGCGGCGCGGCGTTTGGCGGTAAGGGGCATGCTGACCTGACTATCATGGCGTAAAACGAGAGGATAGCCGTTTGTCGCCGCGTACGAGCAACTAAAACGCGACAAACCATTTTACGCAATGTAGAATCGATTTACGAATACAACAATAAGGTTCTTCACCTCCGAAGGATCAAGCCCGCCGAGAATGGGTCCATATGACATACCATGGGTTCAAGCTGATCATAGGTGACTTCCTCGCCCGCAGCGTGCGCGGTATCCCGTGCTCACCGCCGTTTCTGTTCCACATCCTACGCAATCTATAATTTTCGCAGCAGATGAGGACACGAACATGGCTGATATCTTCGACAATCCAATGGGCCTGATGGGCTTTGAGTTCATCGAACTGGCTTCGCCGACCCCTGGCGTACTTGAGCCTGTATTCCAGATACTGGGTTTCACCAAAGTGGCCACCCACCGCTCCAAGGATGTGCACCTGTATCGCCAGGGTGGCATCAACCTGATCCTGAACAATGAACCCAAAAGCATCGCTTCGTACTTCGCCGCTGAACACGGCCCGTCGGTATGTGGCATGGCTTTTCGCGTGCGCAATGCCCATGAGGCTTATGCCCGCGCCCTGGAACTGGGCGCCCAGCCGGTAGAAATCGAAACCGGCCCGATGGAATTGCGCCTGCCTGCGATCAAGGGTATCGGGGGGGCACCGCTCTACCTGATCGACCGCTTCGAGGAAGGCAGTTCGATCTACGACATCGATTTCAACTTCATCGAAGGCGTGGATCGCAACCCGGTGGGTGCTGGCCTGAAAATCATCGACCACCTCACCCATAACGTCTACCGCGGGCGCATGGCCTACTGGGCCGGGTTCTACGAGAAACTGTTCAACTTCCGTGAAATCCGCTACTTCGACATCAAGGGCGAATACACCGGTCTCACCTCCAAGGCCATGACTGCGCCTGATGGCATGATCCGCATTCCGCTCAACGAAGAGTCGTCCAAGGGCGCGGGGCAGATCGAAGAGTTCCTGATGCAGTTCAACGGTGAAGGTATCCAGCACGTGGCCTTCCTGACCGATGACCTGCTCAAGACCTGGGATGCGCTGAAGGGGCTGGGCATGCGCTTCATGACCGCACCACCGCAAACCTACTACGAAATGCTGGAAGAGCGCCTGCCTGGCCATGGTGAGCCGGTCGACCAACTGCAAGCGCGTGGCATCCTGCTCGATGGCGCCTCGCAGCCCGAAGACAAGCGCCTGCTGCTGCAGATTTTCTCGGAAACCCTGCTCGGCCCGGTGTTCTTCGAGTTCATCCAGCGCAAAGGTGACGATGGCTTCGGTGAAGGCAACTTCAAGGCGCTGTTCGAATCCATCGAGCGTGACCAGGTACGCCGCGGCGTGCTGAGCACAGACTGATCGCCCCTGGAGTACCGTCGTCAGCTTCGTTCGGCGGCGGTACCCCGTCTGTTGGCACGTGCCCTGAACAGGGCCAGGTAGACGATCGAGCCGGTCACGATCCCCACCAGCATCAGCGAGGGGGCGATCTGCAGCACTGACTGGCGGATTTCCTGAGCGGTGAAACCCTCCGGGTAGCCACCTTTGACCGTATATCCATATTTGGCCGACATTGCGCTTGTAAAGAATTCGGACTGTGAGGGGCGCTTAAGGTCACGGCTGTCACCATTGCTCCATATGTAGCGGTCGCCAAATTCGACCAGCAGTGTCAGCCCATCCAGAAAACCATCCAGCTCGTTGCGAATCTGCATGGCATAGGCTGTCACGATGACGCTATTGCTTTTGCCCTTCTGGTGAAAGTCGACCAGCAGCTTCTGACGCGTATCAGGAGGGCCGTAGGACAGTGCGACTCGCTGGCCGGACGACGCGAAGGATGAATAATGCTCCAGCGAACCTGAAGCCGTGCTGCAGTAGGGTTGATTGTCTTTGAGTAAGGTCAGTGACCTGACCATGGAGCGAATGGCAACCTGGTCCTGCAAGGCACTTTTGACGCTATCGCAAGATTCCCCTGCAAAAGGCAGGGTGCGCAGGGCCGTCTCGTGCATTCTGTCCAGTGCATTGTCGACGCTGAAAACCGCCTCCTGAACGGAAATGTTGGCGTTTTCTGCAAGTTTTGCTTCCAGCTGAAAAGCCATCACCAGCAAACCGGAAACCACAGGCACCAGCGCCACCGCAATGAGTAGCAGCAGCTCTACCATGCTGCGCCCCGCGTGCATGATTTTCGACATAGGCTAATAGTTCTCCGCTCTGAAACTGTTCGTGGTGAACAGCTGAGCCCTGAGCCTATGTATTTGCTGTCCGCGCTGCTGTAGTCCGGCTGCAGCTGAAGCGGTAGGAAATCGAGCGCCTTGATGTAGCTAAGTGCCCTTGAGCTTTTTCAGCACTGTCTCGGCCAGCAAGGCAGTGGAATCGGGGTTCTGCCCGGTGATCAGCCTATCATCGTCGACCACGTACGGCTTCCACGGCTCATCATGTTTGCTGTACTCACCGCCGCGAGCTACAAGTTCGTTCTCCGTCAGGAACGGCACTTTGTCGTCCAGTTCGGCCAGTTTTTCCTCTATGTTGGAAAAGCCGGTCACCTTGCGGCCTTTGAGGAGCAGGCAGTTGTTACTCAGCTTGATGCTCAGCAGGCCGACAACGCCGTGACAGACTGCTGCGACAATGCCACCTTTTTCGTAGATTTTGCGTGCCAGTTGCTGCAGAGCCTGGTTTTCTGCGAAGTCATACATTACCCCATGACCACCGGTGTAATAGATGACGCTGTATTCGTCAGCCTTCACCTGCCCTGGGGCCAAGGTACTGCCAAGGCGCGTCATGAAACGCTTGTCGTCGTACCACTGCCAGTCCAGGTCAGGGGCCATCTGCAGGCTGTGCGGATCGATGGGAACGTAACCGCCCTGTGGACTGACATAGTCGACGGTGTAGCCGGCCTTTTCGACTTTCTCGACAAAGTGAACGGCTTCACCCAGCCACAACCCGGTCGCCCGTTTGAGGGTTGGATACTTCGCTGTATTGGTCAGTACCACCAGAATTTTCTTGCTCATGACCCTGCTCCCGTCGCCAACCTGAATGGGCCGGTGCTCCCTGGCCCGAGGGAAAACCTAAATAGCATAGCTGTCACCTGCAAGTGCGCCATGGTGTGCGGGACATGCTGTGCTAATTTGAACAAATCCACGGGCGAGCCTGCCAGGCTTGGCGGCGCTGTGGTCAACCCTTAGCATTGCTGGAGTCACGGTATTGGTCGCAAACGGTACGCCACGCGAGCCTGCGTCGCAGGTCATCCTGCAGTCGCCTGTTTTGCCATTGATCGCGCCGATGGGGGAGCGTATTGCCCAGTTCGACTGGTGGCGTACCTCGCTTGGGCCATTGTCGCGCTGGCCAGCTTCGTTGCGCATTGCCGTGGACATGATGCATTTGTCACCCTTCCCGTGTGCGGTGGTCTGGGGGCCCGACCTGTGTGTAGTGCATAACGATGGCTACCGGGCGTTGCGGGCATTACCGGATGCGCTGGGCATGGCGTTCGATACCCTGTGGAGTGATATCTGGCCTGCAGTGGGACCCTGGGTGTTCAAGGCACTGGAAGGCCAGTCGAGTTTTGTCGAGGACCTACCCTTGCGTATCGTCCGCAGTGAAGGCGCCGAACCGCTATGGTGCGCATTCGGTTATGCCCCCCTGCACGATGAACTCGGTAACGTGGCGGGGTTTCTGCATACGGTGATCGAGACCACGGCCAGCGTCGAGGCCCACCGCCATTGGCGTGAGCAGGTGCAGAGCTTTGAACGCCAGGTTGAGCAGCATGTGGCCGAGCGAGAGCAGTTCTGGTTGCTGTCGCGCGAAGCGATGATGATGCTCACCCCTGAATTGAAACTGCATGCTGCCAACCCGGCCTGGTACCGCATTCTGGGCTGGACAGAAGAACACGTGCAGGCGATGTCGGTGATGCAGCTGGTGCACCCGACAGAGCGTGCCGAAGTGCAATTGGCAGTGTCCGAGCTGCTGCAATGCAGCCACGCGGAGCAGTTGGAGATCCGCCTGCGACACCGCGATGGTCACTACCACTGGTTTCGCTGGAGTGCGAGGTTTGACGGCAGCCTGCTGACGGCGGTTGGCCGCGACATCACCGCAGACCGTGAAGAGGCTGCGCGTCAGGCAGAGATGCTGATGCACAACAGCGAGCGTATGGAGGTGGTTGGCCAGTTGGCAGGCGGCATGGGCCATGAAATGAACAACTTGCTGTCCGGTATCGGTGGCAGCCTCGAACTGCTGCAGCGGCGCCTGCAGGAGGGGCGGCTGGAGCGTGTGGAGGCCTACGTGGACGTTGCGCGCGACGCGGTACAGCGGGCCATGGACCTGACCCATCGGTTGATCGCATTTTCCCGCCATCAGCCACTGGCCCCTCGGCCACTGGACTTCAAGCGGCAGTTACGTTTGAGCGAACCCCTGTTGCTGCGGGCGTTGGGGGCAGAAATGCGTTTGCACTGGCAACTGGACATTGCACCTTGGGCAGTGAGCCTGGACGTGCCCCAGCTCGAGAATGCCTTGGTCAACTTGTGTGCCAATGCGCGTGAAGCGTGCCTGGAACAAGGGAATGTCACCATCAGCAGCGTGAACGAACGGCTGACAGCGTTTTTCCCGGATGAAAGTGGCTTGCCGCCAGGCGACTATGTGGCGTTGCATGTCGAGGATGATGGCCATGGCATGGCAGTGGTGGATATCGCCAGGGCTTTTGAGCCGTTTTACACAACCAAACCTCTCGGGCGTGGGGCCGGGCTTGGTCTGTCGATGGTATATGGCTTCGTCCGTCAGTCGGGCGGGTATGCCTGGATCGAGTCGGCGCCAGAGCAGGGCACCAAGGTGTCCATGCTTTTCCCCAGGTGCCATGAGCCGGTTCCGGATGAGCCCGTGCCGGTACCGCTTTCGCAGCACATGGCACTGGGCAAGCGCCTGCTGCTGGTGGATGACGCGCTTGATCTGCGCGCGGTCATGCGCGAGTACCTGACTGAACGTGGGTTTGACGTCACCGATGTGGGCGATGCCAATAGCGCACTGGAGCGCTTCCGCCATGGCGGCCCTTTCGATCTGGTCATCACCGATATCGGATTGCCGGGCGGGTTCAGTGGCCGGCAAGTGGCGAAGGCCATGCGCATGCAGCTTGCACAGCAGAAAATACTGTTCATCACCGGTTATGCGGATCAGACCATTGAAGCGCAATTGCTCGATCAGCCGGGCACGGCATTGTTGAACAAGCCGTTTTCGCTGGCGCATCTTGCCGATGAGGCGCTACGCATGCTTGAGGCGTAAGGCGCTTCAAGGCTTGCCTAGAATCTGTGTCACTCGCGCCTGCAACTGCTGCAACTCGAAGGGCTTGCAGATCAGGTGCATGCCTGCGCCCAGGAAGCCTTCGCGGGCCATGGCCGTTTCCGCGTAACCGGTGATGAACAGCACCGGTAATCGAGGCCGCAGGTTGCGGGCAATTTCTGCCAGTTGCCGGCCGTTCATGCCGGGCAAGCCCACATCGGTGATCAGCAAATCCACCGGTTGTGCCGAGCGCAGCACCTTCAGTCCCTCGTTGGCGTCGGCTGCGCTTTGGCAGGGGAAGCCGTTTTCGCCCAGTGCCTGGCAAAGCAGTTGGCGCACATGGGGATCGTCCTCGACAATCAGCACGTGTCGGCTGCAGCCGTCTTGCCTGGGCGGCACAGGCTCGCTGGATGGCAGGGCCTGGTCGACATGGCGTGGCAAATACAGCTCCACCTGGGTTCCCTGGCCAATCTCGCTGCTGAGGGTGATATGCCCATGGGACTGCTTACTGAAGCCGTACACCATCGACAACCCCAAGCCAATGCCCTGGCCGGTCGCCTTGGTGCTGAAGAAGGGTTCGAAGGCGTGCTCCAGCGTGCTTTGCGCCATACCTTGGCCGCTGTCGATGATTCGCAGGCGCACATAGTCGCCAGTGCGCAAAGCGCCGTCAGCGAATTGCTCGGTGGCGATGTGATGATTATTCACCTCGATGCGTAGCAGGCCACCGTTGGGCATGGCCTCGCTGGCATTGAGCAGCAGGTTGCCGAGGGCTTCTTGCAACTGCTGGTCATCCGCCTCCACAGGCCACAGGTCTTTGGCCGCGTGCACTTGCAGGGTTATCGACGGGCTCAGGCAAGCTTCGAGGCGCTCTGTCTTGAGCAAGGTAGGCAGGTCTATACGTTGGCTGTGCAGCGATTGGCGGGAAGAGAAGGCAAGCAGGCGGTGAGTCAGGCGGGCGGCGCGTGAAACGGCCTCGCGGCCCATGCACAGAACGCCATCCAGTCCCTCGCCGCGGCCTTTGCTCAGGCGCCGCTGGATAAGTTCAAAGCTGCCGCTGATGCTCGTGAGCAGGTTGTTGAAGTCATGCGCCACGCCACCGGCCAGTTGGCCGATGGCCTCCATCTTGCGTGCCTGGCAGCGGGCGAACTCACGGCGGTCCAGCTCTTCTTCCGGCGTTGAAGGCCGGCTGTCCAGGCGCTGCTGCATGCCATGGAGTTGATCACGTGTAACGTACTGTCGCCGGCGGTTGCGCAGCGCGGATCGGGTGATGTGCAGTAACTGGGCATTTTCGTAGGGCGCGCCCAGCCATAGAAGATTGCCCACCGGATGATGACTCACGCCAGCGGCCGACCAGGCGCTCTGGCTCAGCAGCACGATGGGCAAATCCGACCAGCTCGGTTGCTGGTCGATGAATGCCTGCAGCAAGGCGCTTGGGCCTTGGCTGAACACCTGCTCGGCAATGATCGCCAAGCCTGCGCCTTCGGCCAGACGCGCCTGCAGGTTGGCCAGGTCGACCGCGCAGAGGCTGTTGATGCCGGCGGAAGTCAACAGACGTGAGGTTTCCGCCGCCAGTTGTGGCGGTGCGAGGATCAAGGCACGTTCATCCAGCGCCAACGAACTGGCCAAAACGACTCTCCTTTAGGGTGGCCTGATACCCACTGGACCCTGGCGCAGGCTCAGGGTTCAACTGAATCCAGGCACTGCCTACAGGCCCTGTTGCAGCGCAGGGTCGTCCGGGTTCTGGCGCTCCAGCTCGGCTAGCGAAACTTGCACGTTCTGCAGTTGGCCGGACTCTTTCCAGTACTGGATCAGCAGCACCCGCGCCCGGCGATTGGCTGGCTGGCGATTGAGCACGGTTTCCAGTTGCTTCTGGGCGGCGTCGAGCTGGTCCAGCTCATGCAGGGTGACCGCCAGGGTATAACGGTAATCGGCGTTGTCCGGGTCCAGTTCGACGGCGCGGGACAGGGCCAGCAAGGCGTACTCGCGCTGTTCGTGGCGCTTCAGCCAAAGTCCTAGCTCATACTGCAGAAAGGCCGAGTCGGGGCTCAGCGCCAGGGCTTTGCCCAGCACCTGGCGGGAGGCGTCGTGGTGGCCCTGGCGCTCGAGCAGGCGTACCTGAGTCGCCAGGGCATCGAGGTTGTCGGGGGCAACCGCGAGCGCACGTTGCAAGGCCACAGCAGCGTGCGTGTAGTCGTTTTCGTGCAGGTACAGGCGCGCCAGGTGCACTTGGGCGTCGGCATCTTCAGGCTGTTGCTCGAGGGCTTGCTGGTATTGCTCCAGGGCTGACTGCAGGGGGCCGAAATAGAGGCCGATGGCGTCGGGATCGAGGCCCAGCAGCGCATCCACGGCGGCAAAACGCACGCTTTGCTCACGGTCGTCCAGCAGCGGGCCGAGTACCAGGCTGCGCTGTGCTGGCGGTAACAGGCGACGGATACTGGCAATGGCCGCTCGACGCACCAGCGGCTCGGCATGTTCCAGGTCCTGGCGGGCCAGTTTCAATGCCTGCGGCGAGGGGTAGTTGGGCAACTCGGCGTACAGCGCCGCACGGCGGATCGCAGGCAGGTCGGTTCGTTGCAATTGCTGGTACAGCACCCGTGCGGCACCGGGCTGGCCGTCGTGGGCCTGGCGCAGCGCCTTGGCGTAGCTGTGTGCTGGCAAGGCCGGCGGGGTTGGCGGTGCGTCGTGCCACAGGTAGCCGAACAGGGCCGATACCAGAATCGACAACAGCAGGGCGATCAGGTAGCGGTTGCGTCTGGGCATCGGACGATCCGTGGCGGCGGGAAGGGCAGAGCTTGGGCCAGCCGGGGGGTAAATGCAACCGAACCGGGCACGCCGTTGGCCAGGCGCCAGGCCTGCGGTGGCATTCCATGCACTGCGTATTGGGGTGAATACGATGGTAAACATAAAAAAGCCCCGCGGGCCATGGCCTGCGGGGCAAACGGTTGGGGGAGGAGCCAACCAAAGGAGTCGTTGAGGCAGTGGAATCAGTGTGCGCTGGCCACCGTCTCCGGTTGCCAGCCGCCACCCAGGGCCTTGTAGATCGAGACGATGCCGCGATAAAGGTCGACTTCACCCTGAGCTTGTGCATCTTCAGCACTTAGCCGCTCACGTTCGGCATCGAGCAGTACCAGGTAGTCCACGGTACCCTCGCGATAGCGAATCGAGGCCAGTTCTGCAGCCTTGCGGCTGGCGTCGCTCTGGCGCATCAGCGACAGCAGACGCTGCTGGGTCTTGTCGTAATCGCTGAAGGCGTTGGCCGACTCTTCCAGTGCCAGCAGCACCTGCTGTTCGTAGTTGGCCAGTGCCCCTTCGGCATCGGCCTTGGCGCCGCGCAGGCGGGCCCGCACGCTGCCCAGGTCGAAGGCCGCCCAGGTAATGCTCGGGCCCAGTGCCCAGGCGTTGGCCGCCGAAGAGCCGATCTGCGAGCCGCGGGCGGCGGTAAAGCCGAGGAAGCCACTGAGGCTGACGCGCGGGAACAGGTCGGCGGTGGCCACGCCAACGTTGGCGGTGGCGGCCGCCAGCTGGCGCTCGGCGCTGCGGATGTCCGGGCGGCGGCGCAACAGCTCTCCCGGGTCACCGACCGGCAGCGCCTTGGCGATGGCCGGCAGGGCCTTGGGCGACAGGTCTACACTGAGCGCGTCAGGGCGCTGGCCGAGCAGGGTGGCGATGCGATGCCGCGCCCGTGCCTGTTCGGCTTGCAGTTGCGGCACGGTGGCTTCGACCCCGGCCAGGCGGGCATCGGCACGCACCACGTCGAGGTCGTTGCCCACGCCGGCATCGCGCAGGGTTTCGGTGATGGTGCGCGATTCCTGCTGGGTCTTGAGGTTGGCCAGGGCGATTTTCTCGCGCAATTGCGCGCCACGCAGCTGCCCATAAGCATCCACCAGCTCGGCGATCAGGCTGACTTGCAACTGTTGCAGGTCGGCGGCGGCCACCGCTTCCTGGGCTTCGCTGGCTTCGATCTGGCGCTGGATGCGCCCGAACAGGTCAAGCTCCCAGGCCATGTCCAGGCCTAGGTCGTAGCGCTCGCTATTGACCCGCTCGGTGGTCTGGCCGGGGATCTGGCCTTTGCCGAGATCGCTGCTGGCACGGCTGGTGACCACCGGGAACGGGTCGTTTTCGGCGTCTTCGCGAATCGAGCGAGCCGACTTCAGGCGGGCGAAAGCTATGCGCAAGTCACGGTTGCCGTCCAGCGAAGCCTGCACCAGCTGGTTCAGCACCGGGTCGTCGAACTGCTTCCACCACAGGCTCTCGAAGCGACTACGGTCGTAGGCCTTGGCCTGCACATCGCTGCCCAGTTGAGCAGGTTCGGTGGCTGGCGCCTGGTAGTCCGGGCCTACCGCACAGGCCGCCAGGGCCAGTGCCAGCAAGCTTGGGGTCAAGGGTTTGAGCAGGTTCATGCATGGTTCTCCAGCACTTGAGCGTGTTCAGCCTTGCGGGCCTGGCGACGCTCGACGAAACGGCGGATCAGGAAGAAGAACACCGGGGTCAGGAACAGGCCGAACACCGTTACGCCGATCATCCCCGAGAACACCGCCACCCCCATGGCATGGCGCATTTCCGAACCTGCACCGGAGCTGAACACCAGGGGCACTACCCCCATGATGAAGGCGATCGAGGTCATCAGGATCGGCCGCAGACGCAGGCGGCAGGCTTCCAGCACCGCAGCCAGCGGATCGAGGCCCTTGGCCTGTTCGTCCTTGGCGAACTCGACGATCAGGATCGCGTTCTTGCACGCCAGGCCCACCAGTACGATCAGGCCGATCTGGGTGAAGATGTTGTTGTCGCCACCCGAGACGATCACACCGGTGATGGCCGACAGCAGGGTCATCGGCACGATCAGGATCACCGCCAGCGGCAGGCTCCAGCTTTCGTACTGGGCGGCCAGCACCAGGAACGCCAGCAGCACGCACAGCGGGAACACCAGCAATGCGGTATTGCCCGAGAGGATTTGCTGGTAGGTCAGGTCGGTCCACTCGAAGGTCATGCCGTTGGGCAGTTCCTCTTTCAGCAGCTTCTCGATCGCAGCTTCCGCCTGACCAGAGCTGTAGCCCGGGGCAGCAGCGCCGTTGATCTCGGCAGTGATGAAGCCGTTGTAGTGCATGACCCGGTCCGGCCCGGAGGTGTCGCTGACCTTGAGGAAGGTCGCCAGCGGGATCATCTCGCCAAGGTTGTTGCGCACCTTCAGTTGGCCGATCTGCTCGGCATCAAGGCGGAACTGCTGCTCGGCCTGGACGTTGACCTGGTAAGTGCGGCCAAAGCGGTTGAAGTCGTTGGTGTACAGCGAGCCCAGGTAAACCTGCAGGGTGTCGAAGATGTCGGTGATCGCCACTCCGTGGGTCTTGGCCTTTTCCCGGTCGATGGCGGCATCGACTTGTGGCACGTTGACCTGGTAGCTGGTGAACAGGCCTGCCAGCTCTGGGACGTTGTGGCTTTTGGCGATGATGTTCTGGGTTTCCTTGTACAGCGCTTCGTAACCCAGGTTGCCACGGTCTTCGATTTGCAGACGGAAGCCGCCAATCGTGCCCAGGCCCTGTACCGGCGGCGGTGGGAAGATGGCGATGTAGGCGTCCTGGATGTCGGCGAACTGGGCATTCAGCGCGGCTGCGATGGCTGCCGCCGACTGGCTCGGGTCCTTGCGCTCATCGAATGGCTTGAGCGGGGTGAACACGATGCCGCTGTTAGGGCTGTTGGTGAAACCGTTGATCGACAGGCCCGGGAAGGCTACCGAGTCGGCCACGCCAGGCTGCTTGAGGGCGATTTCGCTCATGCGCTTGATCACCGCTTCGGTACGGTCGAGGCTGGCCGCGTCTGGCAGCTGGGCGAAGGCCACCAGGTACTGCTTGTCCTGGGCCGGCACGAAACCGGTCGGCGTGGACGAGAAGCCGAGGTAGGTCAGGCCCATCAGGCCGGCATACACGAACAGGGCGATGCCGCTGGAGCGGATGACCCGGCGCACGCCACCGACGTAGCTGTGGCTGGCCCGGTCGAAGAAGCGGTTGAAAGGGGAGAACAGCCAGCTGCCCAGCAGCTTGTCGAGGAACCGCGAGAAACGGTCCTTGGGTGCGTGATGGTCCTTGAGCAGCACCGCGGCCAAGGCTGGCGACAGGGTCAGCGAGTTGAACGCCGAAATGACGGTCGAGATGGCGATGGTCAGGGCGAACTGCTTGTAGAACTGCCCGGTCAGGCCGGAAATGAACGCTGCAGGTACGAACACCGCGCACAGCACCAGGGCGGTGGCGATGATCGGCCCGGTCACTTCGCTCATGGCTTTTTGCGTGGCTTCCAGCGGCTTCAGGCCCAGCCCGATGTTACGTTCGACGTTCTCCACCACGACGATGGCATCGTCCACCACGATACCGATGGCGAGCACCAGCCCGAATAACGACAGCGCGTTGAGTGAAAAACCGAACAGGTGCATGACCGCGAAGGTACCGATCAGCGAGACCGGCACAGCCAGCAGCGGGATGATCGAGGCGCGCCAGGTCTGCAGGAACAGGATCACCACCAGCACCACCAGCACCAAGGCTTCGAACAGGGTGTGTACCACTGCTTCGATGGAGCCGCGCACGAAGATGGTCGGGTCATAGACGATGCTGTAGTCCATCCCTTCCGGGAAGTCCTTTTTAAGCTCGGCCATTTTCGCCCGCACTTCGTCGGAGATCTCGATGGCGTTGGAGCCTGGGCGCTGGAAAATCGGGATGGCCACCGCCGGCTGGTTGTTCAGCAGCGAGCGCAGGGCGTACTGGCTGGAGCCGAGTTCGACCCGGGCGATGTCTTTCAGGCGGGTGATCTCGCCATCGGCACCGGCGCGGATGATGATGTTTTCGAACTCTTCCTCGTTGACCAGACGGCCCTGGGTATTGATCGACAGCTGGAAGCTGGTCGAACCTGGGGCAGGTGGCGCGCCCAGCTGGCCGGCGGCCACCTGGCGGTTCTGCTCACGGATTGCCGCGACCACATCACTGGCTGTCAGGTTGCGCGAAGCGGTCTTGTTCGGGTCCAGCCAGACGCGCAGCGAGTAGTCGCCCATGCCAAACAGCTGCACGTCGCCTACGCCGCCCAGGCGCGCCAGCTCGTCCTTGATGTTGAGGATGGCGTAGTTGGACAGATAGAGCATGTCGTAGCGGTTGTCCGGCGAGGTCAGGTGCACGACCATGGTCAGGTCAGGCGAGGCCTTGTCGACGGTGATACCGATACGGGTCACTTCCTCGGGCAGCTTGGGCTGGGTACGGGTGACGCGGTTCTGCACCTGCACCTGGGCGTTGTCCAGGTCGGTACCCAGGGCGAAGGTGATGGTCAGCGTCAGCTTGCCGTCCGCAGTGGACTGGGAGGACATGTACAGCATGTTCTCCACACCGGTAATGGCCTGCTCCAGCGGCGCGGCAACGGTTTCGCCGATGACCTTGGGGTTGGCGCCGGGGAAGTTGGCGCGCACCACCACGGTGGGCGGCACCACTTCGGGGTATTCGCTGATCGGCAGCTGGAACAGCGAGATAGAACCCGCGATCAGCAGCACCAGCGACAGCACCGCGGCGAAGATCGGCCGGGTAATGAAGAATTTCGAGAAGTTCATCGGTAGGGTCCCTTAACCGCGTGGCGCCTGGGCGCTGGCGACTTTCACGTTGTTGCCCGCCACCTTCGGCGCCGGGTTGTTGGCCTCCAGGGCCTGACGCTGCTGGGCGAGGGCGGCGAGGGTTTGTTCGCTGGCCATCTGTGTTTCTTCCGGGGTTACCGGCGAACCAGGGCGCACGCGCTGCAGGCCCTTGACCACGATGCGGTCGTCCTTGCCCAGGCCGCTGCGCACGATGCGCAAGCCTTCCAGCTTTGGCCCCAGTTCCACGGCGCGGTAGGTGGCTTTGTTGTCCTTGTCCATGACCAGCACAAACTTCTTGCCAAGGTCGGTGCCCACGGCTTCGTCGTTGATCAGCATGGCGTCGTACTGGGCGCTGCCGACCAGCTTCAGGCGCGCATACAGGCCCGGGGTGAACTGGCCGTTGCTGTTGTCGAATACCGCGCGGCCGCGGATGGTGCCGGTGCGCGGGTTGACCTGGTTGTCGACGAAGTTCATCTGGCCCAGGTGCGGGTTACCGCTTTCGTTGGTCAGGCCCAGGTATACCGGGGTGCTCTGGCTACGCTGGCCTTCACGAGCCAGCTGGGTGTACTTGAGGTACACGCGCTCGTCGGCGTCGAAGTAGGCGTAGACTTTGTCGGTGGACACCACACTGGTCAGCGGGGTGACATCGGCGGTGACGATGTTGCCGGCGGTGAACTCGGCGCGGCTGACACGGCCGCTGATGGGCGCGGTGACGCGGGTGAAGCTGAGGTTCAGGCGTGCCAGGTCGAGCTGGGCCTGGATCGCATCGACGCCGGCACGGGCTTCGGCGGCGGCACTGCTGCGCGATTCGGCCAGTTCGGCGGAGATGGCGTTGCTGTCACGCAGGCGCTCGCCACGGCGGGCTTCGTTGGCGCTGCGGATGGCGGTGGCCTTGGCCTGTTGCAGCTGGGCTTCGAGGCGGCGGACTTCAGCCTGGAACGGGCGTGGGTCGATCTGGAACAGCAGGTCGCCTTTCTTGACCTGGGCGCCTTCGGTGAAGGCGACCTGGTCGATCTGGCCGGAGACCCGCGGGCGCACTTCGACGGTTTCCGGGGCTTCGAGGCGGCCGGTGAACTCGTCCCATTCGGTGATCGGTTGTTCGATCACCTTGGCCACACTTACCTTGGGCGCGGCGGGAGCCTGCACGGCGTCGGGGGTTCGACCGCAAGCGCTGATCACCACCACTGCCAGGGCAGCGAGGGGGAAGCGCAAAGGTTTGAGTGATTGTTCCATGGAGAACTCCGCCAAAGTATTAGTAGTGGGCGGAGTGTGAGTGTGTTGCGCGCGAGGCACGAATCGAACGGGACGAAGGTTAATATCACGCTGAATGATAAGTGGGGATCAACTATCGATGGCTGCCAGGGTTGGGCGCAGGGCACCGCCTGCGGGCACTACGTTACGCGAAAGCCTGGGCCTGGCCATTCAGTGAATACTTGAGGCCAGCTCGAAGATTGGCATGTACATGAGGATCACGATCAGGCCGATCAGCAGGCCGATGAAGGTCATCAACAGCGGCTCGAACAGTTTGACGAACCATTCCACCCAGCGGCCGATTTCCTGATCATGGAAGTCGGCGCAGCGCTCCAGCATCTCGCCCAAGTTGCCAGACTGCTCGCCAGCGCGCAGCAGGCGCAGGGATACCGGCGTTACCAGGTGCCCGGCCGCGAGTGCATCGGAGAGCGGCAGCCCTTCGCCCACCCGCTGGCTGGCCTGCTCCAGGCCCTGCGCTGCTGCGTTGCCGAGCAGGCCGCGGGCCATGCCCATGGCGGTGAGGATGGGAATCCCGCCTTGCAGCAGGATGCCCAGCGAGCGATAGAAACGCGCCAGCTCGTACATCATCAGACGTTGGTGCAGTGCTGGCAGGCGCCGCAGTTGGCAGGAGGCCCAGTACCGTACACGCGGGTGCCGGCGTAGCAGCCAAAGCGCCGCGACCCCACCGGCGGTACCCAGCGCCAGTGGCGCTTGCTGGGCATGCAGAAACAGGCCGACCTGCATCAGCACCCGGGATAGCCAGGGTAGTTCGGTGCCCATGCCCTCGAACACCTGGCTGAACCGCGGCACCACATAGCCGAGCAGGAACAGCACCACACCGCCCCCCACCAGCAACAGCAGTAACGGGTAGACCGAGGCACCCACCAGTTTCTGCCGGACCAGGTCCAGGCGCTGGCGATAGCTGATGTAGCGGGTGAGGGCGTCGCCCAGAGCACCGGTGCGTTCGCTGGACTGCACCAGCGCCACATACAGCGGCGGGAATACCCGCGGTTGCTGGCCCAGCGCCTGGGACAGCGAGCGGCCTTCGTACAGCTGGCGCACCAGCTCGGCGAGCACCTTGCGCGCTGTCGCTGCCGGGCTCTTCTCCGCCAGGCTCTCCAGTGCGTCGATCAGCGGCAGGCCGGCATTGAGCAAGGTTGACAGTTCCTGGCTGAACAGCACCAGGTCGAACGCCGCTTCACGGCGCCAGGCCATGCCGCGCAGAGCGCCGCCGCTGCTGCGCAGGCTGAGCACACGCAGGCCTTGGTCTTCGGCCTGGCGGCGGGCCTGGTCGGCGTCCTCGGCGTCGATCTGCAACTGCACCACGCCCTGCCTACCCAGGGCCTTGAGGCTGTAGCGCATGGCTGCTCTCCTTACTGCCAGCTGGTAACTTCGGCATTTTCGCCATCGCCACCCGGCTGGCCGTCCTTGCCCATCGACAGCAGGTCGTACTCACCGCCGTTCTCGCCAGGTTGCCGGTAGATATAAGGGCGGCCCCACGGGTCTTGCGGTACGGCCTTCTGCAGGTACGGGCCGGTCCAGCGAGCCTCGCCACTGGGCGCGACCACCAGCGCCTGCAAGCCTTGTTCGCTGTTGGGGTAGTGGCCGACCTCCAGACGGTACAAGTCCAGGGCCTTGCTCAGCCCCTCGATCTGCGCCCGCGCTACCTTGGCCTCGGAGCGGCCTAGCTGACTGAAGTATTTGGGGGCGACGATGCCGGCCAGCAGGCCGAGTACTACCAGTACCACCAGGAGTTCAAGCAGAGTGAAGCCACGTTGCGGGTTGGTTCTGCGCTGCATGGTGAAACCCTCCACTGCATGGGGACAAGCGTTGACATGCACCATGCAACAGCCGTGCACGTCTGCCTTGGGGCCTTGCGCCATGCGGCACAGGAAGCGGCACAGTGCTTGCGTCGTGGTGAATGTCCTCGGGTTTTCCGGGGCATTTCCCCCACATCGGGGGCCACGACGAAGAGGCGACCGGCATGCGTGGACTCATCCTCGGTTTGATCTGGCTGGCGGCAGGTGCTGCCCAGGCCGATGTGTACATCTCAATCGATGCCAAGGGTGGCTACGTACTGACCAATGTCCATCGACCAGGGCGACACTATGAGAAGGTGATCAGCGAGCCGCTGGCCCAGGGTGGGCCGGTCAACGCGCAGATGATCACCGGCCGCCCTTACGCCAAGGTAGTCGCCACGGCTGCGCGCCTCCACAACCTGCCGCCGGCGCTGCTGCACGCGGTGATCAAGGCCGAGTCCGGCTACAACCCCAAAGCCCGTTCGCGGGCGGGTGCAGTGGGGTTGATGCAACTGATGCCGGACACCGCCCGCGAGATGGGGGTGCAAGACCGCCTGGACCCGGAAGACAATGTGCAGGGCGGGGCACGCTACCTCAAGCAGATGCTCACCCTGTTCGACAACGACATCACCTTGGCTGTGGCGGCCTACAACGCCGGCCCGGATGCTGTGCTGCGGCGTGGTGCCGTGCCGCCGTTTGCCGAGACACGGCGCTATGTGCCCACGGTGCTGCGGGAGTATCGAAAGTTGCAAGGGTTGACTGATGATTCGTCGTTGTAACAACGGGCGTGCAGCTCACGCATTCCCGCAGGGGCCGCGCCACCCTCAGGCTGTTTCGGGTAGGTGAAGTGAGGAGGGAATAAATACCCTTCGGCGGATGCCATCAATTTAATATTATGGTTTCCCCAAGTCTGGGCTATAACCTTCTGAAGGTGCCCAGCTGAGGAGTCCGTTATGGACGTCGCCCCTCGTTCCGTCACTCTTGAAGTGCCTGCCGGTAGCGAGCTGGCCGCCCAGCGCAAGCCATTCAACCTGCTGCGCTGGTATGCCTGGGTCAGTCTAGCCATCATTCTCTCGGTGGCTGCCGGGCTGGGGCTGATTTCCAGCCGCTTCATCATCGACGAGAGCGTCGAGCGTGATGCGTTACTCACCGCACAGTTCATCACCTCCATTGCCGATGCCGAAGTGCGCCATGTGTCGATCCCCAATGTGCGGACCATGGGCGAACTGCTCGATCCGCGCACCGACCGCGATAACTTGCCCGACGTCGACCCGCAAGCCCGGCGCAAGGCCCGTGGCGAGTTCCTTGACCATATCGCTCACCTGCCCGATATGCTGCTGGCCAATATTTACGCCTTGGACCGCACAGTGATCTGGTCCAGCAACCCGGCGCTGATCGGCAAGCTGATCGAAGGCGACGAAGACCTGGATCAGGCTTTCGAGTACAAGATGCGGGTCTCGGCCAGCTACCACAATTTCGAACAGGCGCGCGCCGAGCAGAAGTTCATCACCCCGCCCAAGCAGTTGTTCATCGAGAACTACATTCCGCTGTTCGATGCCGATGGCGATCGGGTCACAGCGATGGTCGAGATTTACAAGGAGCCCCACGACCTGATCGTGCGCATCGAACGTGGCCTGATCCTGATCTGGTTGGCTATCACGGTCGGCGCTGCACTGGTCTATGTCGGCCTTTACGGCATCATGCACCGCGCCGCACGGCTGCTGGCGGTGCAGCAGAAACGACTGATCAGCAGCGAAACCTACGTGGCACTGGGTGAGGTGTCTTCGGCGGTGGCCCATAGCCTGCGCAACCCGCTGGCCAGCATCCGCTCAAGTGCCGAACTGGCCCAGGCGTTCGACGAAGGCCCGGCGCAACGCCAGGTCAACGATATCATCAGCCAGGTCGATCGCATGTCGCAGTGGATCCGCCAGATGCTGCAGTCACTGCGCCCGCTGAACGACGAGGTATTGGCAGTGGACTTGCCGCAGGCGTTGCAGGAAAGCCTGCAGACCTACGCTGTGCCGCTGGCGCGCAGCGGGGTAAGCCTGGACCTGCAACCCTTACCGGCCGTGCAGGTGTTGGGGCACCCGGTATTGCTGCGCCAGGTATTCAGTAGCCTGATTGCCAATGCCTTGGAGTCGATGGAGCAGGGCGGGCGGTTGCGTATCGAGGTGGTACGTCACAACCGGCGCAGCCTGACTTTGCGCCTGTCCGACAATGGCAAGGGCATGAACGAAGAGCAGCAGCGTATGGCTTTTCGACCGTTCTTTACCACCAAACAGGGTGGGCTGGGGGTGGGGCTGGTGTTGGTGAAACGCATCATGGAACGTTTCGGTGGTACGGTCCGGCTCAGCAGCAGCGAAGGCCATGGCACGCGGGTTTCGTTAAGCTTCCGGCTGGCCTGAATATGTCAAATGACATCAATATGATTTAGTAAGATATTGATATAAAAAGGATTTAAGTTTTTGGGTGATAATCACCCAGATGTGGGGAATCATCCTATAATTATTCTTAATAAGTTTTTGCAACCTACTGAAAAATAAAGGTTTTAATTTGGTATGGTCCTGCTGGCCAAGTTTTTGCAGCGAAGTTTGTGAAGCGCGACACGCGACAAATGGCAGCTGCGACTGCCCAGGTGGATTGCTACCCAGTGGCTGCTGCCATTGGCCTTGATGCAGTTCTGAACGTACCCCCTGCGCGGGAACCACGCGATGCAGATGCTGGAAGACGAAGCGCCCGACAAGGCCAATGCGACCGCCAGCGGACGGGCCGTACCCTTGCGTGAATTCAACCTGCTGCGCTGGTTTTCGGTGATCAGCCTGTTGATCATTACCGCGGTGGCAGGTGGGCTGGGTTACGTTTCGACGCGCTTCGTGGTGCGCGACAGCGTGCAGCGCGATGCTATGCTCACCGCGCAGTTCATTCAGGCAATGGCCCAGGCTGAAGTGCGTCATTCGCAATTGCCGCCTGGCACCACCATGGGCGAATTGCTGGACCCGCGGCTGGACCTGCAGCACTTGCAGTTCACCCCGGCCTTGGCCGAATCGACCCGCGTCGAGTTCCTTGATCATGTCGAGCACCTGCCGGACACTTTGCTGGCCAACGTCTATGCCCGCGACCGCACCATTGTCTGGTCCACCAACGTAGAGCTGATTGGCAAGCAGATAGAAGTTGATGGCGATCTTGAGCGCGCCTTCCGCTCGCGCAAGGCGGTGTCGGCCAGTTATCACAAGGCCGCCGAGGATCGCGAAGAGCAGAAGTTCCAGCGCGCACCGCGTTACCTGTTCATCGAGAACTACATCCCGCTGTTCGATAGCCAGGGTGAGCAGGTACTGGCCATGGTGGAAATCTACAAGGAGCCGCAGGACCTCATTCGGCGCATCCAGCGTGGCTATGTGCTGATCTGGGCCTCGACACTGCTGGGTGGGGCGTTGATCTACTTCGGCCTGTTCTGGATCGTGCGCCGTGCGGCGCACATGCTGCACCTGCAGCAGGAGCGGCTGGTGGCAAGCGAAACCTACGTGGCGCTGGGAGAAATGTCGTCGGCCGTGGCTCACAGCATGCGTAACCCGCTGGCCAACATTCGCTCCAGCGCCGAACTTGCCCAGGAAACCGCCAACCCTGCTGCGCAGAAGAACATCACTGACATCATCAGCCAGGTCGACCGCATGTCGCGCTGGGTGCGCGACCTGCTGGTGTCGTTGCGCCCGGCCAGTGACGACCCCGAGGCCGTGGACTTGGTGGCGGCCATCGAGGACACCCACCTGGCCTTCGCGCAGCAGATCGAACGCAACGGCGTGCGCTTTCATTTCGAAGGGCCTGATGTGCAGTGGGTGGTCAGCCAGCCGCTGCAGCTTACGCAGATTCTCAACAGCCTGTTTTCCAACGCCCTGGAGGCCATGCCCGCTGGCGGGATGCTCAATGCCCAGGTCAATGTGCAAGAAGGCCAGCGTGCCGAGTTCGTGCTGACCGACACGGGCAAAGGCATGAGCCAACAGCAGGAACGGATGGTGTTCAAACCGTTCTTCACGACCAAACAGGGTGGCCTCGGTGTAGGCCTGGCCCTGGTCAAACGCATCATGGAACGTTTTGGCGGCTCGGTCAGCCTGAGCAGCCGCGAAGAGGAAGGAACCCGCGTCAGCCTTACATTCAATATTGCAGCGGGAGGGGAACATGGAGCACAGCATCCTGGTCGTCGAGGATGATGAAATCCTTGCCGACAACATTCGCACCTACCTCAGCCTCAAGGGCTATGAAGTCATCGTGTGTCACAGCGCGGAGCTGGCGCTGGAGCAGATCAAGCGGGCGCAACCTGACGCGGTGCTGACCGACAACTCGTTGCCAGGCATGAGCGGGCACGACCTGCTGCGGACGCTGGTGGCCCACGCGCCGGACCTTAAAGTGATCATGATGACCGGCTACGGCAATGTCGAAGATGCCGTGCAGGCGATGAAGGAGGGCGCCTTTCATTACCTGACCAAGCCGGTGGTACTGGCCGAGCTCAAACTGACCCTGGACAAGGCCCTGGCTACCGAGCGTATGGAGCGCACACTGTCGTTCTACCAGGAGCGCGAGGCGCAGAAGTCCGGATTGCAGGCATTGATCGGCGAGTCACCGGTGATGCTCACCCTCAAGCACACCCTGCGCCAGGTGCTCGATGCCGAGCGGCGCATGGCCAGTGACGACCTGCCACCGGTGCTGATCGAAGGCGAGACCGGTACGGGCAAGGAACTGGTGGCCCGTGCCCTGCATTTTGATGGTTCGCGCAGTAAAGGGCCGTTCATCGAGTTCAATTGCGCTTCGATCCCTGCCAACCTGCTTGAGGCTGAACTGTTTGGCCATGAGAAGGGCGCGTTCACCGATGCCAAGGAGCGCCGGGTGGGGCTGGTGGAGGCTGCCGATGGCGGCACCCTGTTCCTTGACGAGATCGGCGAAATGGACCTGGTGCTGCAGGCCAAGCTGCTCAAGTTGCTGGAGGACCGCAGCATCCGCCGGATTGGTGCGGTGAAGGAACGCAAGGTGGATCTGCGGGTGATCAGCGCCACCAACTGTAACCTGGAGCAAATGGTGCAGCAGGGCAAATTCAGGCGTGACCTGTTCTTCCGGCTTCGCATTATCGCCCTGAGGGTGCCGCGCCTGTATTCGCGTGGGCAGGACATTCTGCTACTGGCGCGGCATTTCCTTGCCCACCATAGCCGGCGTTACGGCAAGCCGAACCTGCGCTTTTCGGCCGAGGCCGAAAGCCTGATGCTCGGTTATAGCTGGCCTGGCAATGTGCGTGAATTGCGCAACATGCTGGAGCAGACCGTGTTGCTGGCGCCGAACGAGGTGGTCCAGGCGCATCAGTTGAACCTGTGCATGACCTTGGTTGACGAGCCGTTGGCGCAACAGCCGATGGCGGCCATGTTCGAAATGCCGCGGCACGAGCCAGAGCCGGGTACAAGCCTGCCTGACATGGAGCGTGACCTTGTCTGCAAGACCCTGGACCGCACCGACTGGAACGTGACCAAGTCGGCGCGGATGCTTGGGTTGTCGCGGGATATGCTGCGTTACCGGATCGAGAAGTTGGGGCTGACCCGGCCTGACAAGCGTCAGTGGTAGTACAGGCCGTGTCGTCAGGGGTTACCTGTGCCCGAACTGCCTTCTCCTTGCCGGCCGGTACCTTCCGACCCACTGCCATCCATCCCCGGCAGATCGCGGTTGTCATTCTGCTGCGCCGGCGGGCTTTGCGGTTCGTTGCCCTGTATGCGCGGGTCGGTGTCCCGCGGCAAAGGCTTCTCGATCGGGTTGAGGGTGCTGTCCACGCCTGGCTGTGGCGCCGTATTGTGCGGGTCGTCGGGGTAGGTCGGACCGGTGCCGACAGCAAACGCCAGCGGCGAGGCGAGCAGGGCAATCGACAGGATGATTGAGCGGGGCATGGCAGGCTCCTTTGCTATACGGGTAAGGCTCATACTTCTCTTTGGCCTTACCCGAAACGTCAAGGTGCCATTACCCCGATCAACGGTCACACCACCAGCGACAGCAACATGATGAAAATGATGCCGACGATGGACAGGATCGTCTCCATCATGCTCCAAGTCTTGAAGGTTTCTGCCACGGTCATGTTGAAGTACTGCTTCACCAGCCAGAAGCCGGCGTCGTTCACATGCGACAGGATCAGCGAGCCGGCACCGGTGGCCAGTACCAACAGCTCACGGTTCACCCCCGGCACCAGGTCGATCACCGGCGCCACGATACCCGCGCCGGTGATGGTGGCGACTGTGGCGGAGCCAGTCGCGATGCGAATCACCGCCGCCACCAGCCATGCCAGCATGATCGGCGAAATTTCTGCCTGCACAGCCATCTGCCCGATCACGTTGCCTACGCCGGTGTCCACCAGCATTTGCTTGAAGCCACCGCCAGCGCCGACGATCAGCACGATGGCGGCAGTCGGTGCCAGGCTCTGGTCGAGCATCTTCATGATCTGCTGGCGGTTGAAGCCGCGGGCCGAACCGAAGGTGTAGAAGGCCAGTAGCAGGGCGGCGAGCAGGGCGGTGATCGGGTGGCCGATCAGGTCCATCCACTGGCGCACGATGTGCTCGGCAGGCAGCACCACGTCGGCGAACGTTTTCAGCAGCATCAACGCGACCGGCAGCAGTACGGTGATCAGGGTGATGCTGAAACTTGGCAGGTTGCCCTGATCGGACTCCTTGGCGATCTGGTCCATCAGTTCCTGGGACGGGTTGCCCGGGATGTAGCGGGAAATGAAGTTACCGAACAGAGGGCCGGCGATGATCGCGGTGGGCAGTGCGACGATCAGACCGTAGAAGATGGTCTTGCCAATGTCAGCATGGAAAATGCCGATCGCCAGCAAGGGGCCCGGGTGCGGTGGCACCAGCCCGTGCACCACCGACAGGCCGGCCAGCAGCGGAATGCCGATTTTCACCAACGATACGCCCGAGCGCCGGGCGACGATGAACACCAGTGGAATCAGCAGCACAAAGCCGATTTCGAAGAACAGCGGGATGCCCACCAGGAAGGCGGCGAACATCATCGCCCAATGCACGTTCTTCTTGCCGAAGGCGCGGATGAGGGTTTGCGCGATCTGGTCGGCACCCCCGGAGTCGGCCATCAGCTTGCCGAGCATGGTGCCCAGGGCGAGCACGATGCCGACGAAGCCGAGCACGCCGCCAAAACCGTCCTGGAACGATTTCATGACCTTGGCCACCGGCATGCCGGAAGTCAGGCCCAGGAAGCCGGCCGCGAGGGTGAGGGCGACGAAGGGGTGAACCTTGAAGTGGGTGATCAGCAGGATCAGCCCGACGATGGTAACCAGCGCGTCGAGCAGCAGGAAGGTATCAGTAGCCAGTCCGAACATGGTTTGAAGGCCTCGGTCTTATCGTTGTTTTGGGCGTAGCTTTTTGGAGTCTTTGCCGCGTTTACGGGTTGGGGTAGCGCTGTCTTTGGTGAGACGGAAAAGCCGCCGAGGTCAGGCGGTTTGCGCCAGGCCCGGCTCACCGCAGCGCTTTAGCCAGTGGTCCACCGCTTCGGCCAGTGCTTCGATCGGTTGGGTGGCGTCCAGTGCCAGCGTCAGTGGCTCGCCGCGTGGCGATTCCAGGGCCGCGAACTGGCTGTCGATGAGGCTGGCCGGCATGAAGTGCCCTGGGCGAGCCAGCACGCGTTTTTCGGCCTCGGCAGGCGACAGTTCGAGGAACACGAACACCAGCCCGGGCATGGCATCGCGCAGGGTGTCGCGGTAGCGGCGCTTGAGTGCGGAGCAGGTCAGGATCGGGCGTTCACCGGCCTGGGTGGTGGCTTGCAACTCTTCACCAAGGCGGACCAGCCAGCCGGCACGGTCGCTGTCGTCCAGCGGGATGCCAGCGCTCATCTTGCGGATGTTTTCGGCAGGGTGGAAAGCGTCGCCTTCGATCAGGCGGCCGCCGCTTCTGGCAGCGATGGCAGCGCCGATGCAGCTTTTGCCGCAACCGGCCACGCCCATCACTACAATGGCGGACAGGGGAGAATTCATCAGTACCTCCTGCGGGTGAGGTAGCGCTGTCTCGCCGTTGACGAACAGCCATCTCCCCGGTGTTATTGGTCTTGTCCTTACGCAGTATGGACGCCTGGTGGCAAGCGCGTAGTGGCTGCTACCAAAGATTACATTGCCTGCATCCTGAGACAGCGCTACCTTAGTGGCCGTTCCCTCTCCTTGCAAGTAGTAAAATTACAACATTCATGTCCCGCACCGGCTCCCGAACTACAGGTCGTCCCACCCTGGCTGAAGTTGCCAGGCTTTCCGGGGTCTCCCCGATTACCGCTTCGCGCGCCTTGCGCGGGGTCAGCACGGTTGCGCCTGACCTGGTGGAAAAGGTCATCGCCGCAGCGGCGAACCTTGGCTATGTGGCCAACCCGGCGGCGCGGGCGCTGGCCTCAGCACGCAGCCAGTCAGTGGTGGTGTTGATCCCGTCGTTGTCCAACCAACTGTTCATCGACACCCTGGAGGCCATTCACGAGGTCATGCGCCCTCGTGGGCTAGAGGTGCTGATCGGCAACTATCACTACGACCTTGCCGAAGAAGAGAACCTGATCCGCAATTACCTGGCCTATCAGCCCTGCGGCATTTTGCTGACCGGCTTCGAGCGTAGCGATGCTGCGCGGCAGATGCTGGCTGCCAGCGGCGTGCCGTGTGTGCACATGATGGAACTCAATGGTGAGCCAGGGGCTTTGTCAGTCGGCTTCTCGCAGCATCAGGCCGGGCGTGCTGCTGCACGGCACCTGATCGAGCGCGGGCGCAAGCGCCTTGCATTCATTGCCGCGCAGCTGGACCCGAGGGTGATGCAGCGTGCCGAGGGTTTCCGTCAGGCTTTGGCAGAGGCTGGTTTGCAGGCTGCCGAGCTGGAGGTGTTGGCCCCGGAGCCATCGTCGATTGCCCTGGGCAGTGTGCTGTTCAGCCAGCTGATGCAGCAGGCGCCGGATGTCGACGGTATCTTCTTCTGTAACGACGACCTGGCTCAGGGCGCGGTGCTGCAGGCCTTGCGTCAAGGGGTGGAGGTGCCACGCCAGGTGGCGATGGTCGGTTTCAACGATTTGCCTGCGTCGGCGCATATGGTGCCGCGGCTGACCTCCATTCGCACACCACGGGCTGCGGTGGGGCGGGGCGCGGCACAGGCGCTGCTGGCGTTGCTGGATGGCAAGCGGGTGACGAATGCGCAGCAGGATCTGGGCTTTGAGCTGATGGTGCGCGAGAGCTCCTGAGAGCGTCCGCCAAGGCGTTCGCGCGCGAATGCCACAGGAATGATTGGCCCGAAACGAATGTGCAGCGGGTTTATCTGCGAAGCGGGCGACGGGGGCATGGCACCGGCTGCGCCGGTGTTCGCGGGTGAACCCGCTCCTACAGGCGCTGTCGATGCCACGACTTGCCAACGGCGATCTATGCTCAGAAAACCGCGCATAGGGAGCCCCGCGTCATGTTCGATTTCCACCGCAAGTCTGATTTGGCAGAAATCCAGCGCAGCCGCCAGGCGTTGGCCAATGCGCAAGCCAAACTGGCCGCTATCGGCCGTTCCATGGCAATGATCGAGTTCGCCCCTGATGGCACTATCCTCGACGCCAACGAGCGCTTCTGCCAGGCCATGGGCTACAACAGCGCCGACGAACTGCGAGGCAAGCACCACAGGCTGTTCTGTGAGCCGGACTATGCAAAAAGCGCCGAATACCAGCAACTGTGGCGCGAGTTGGGGCAGGGCAAGGCAATCAGCGGTACGTTCGAGCGCATCGACAAGGCGGGGCGCGAGGTCTGGCTGGAAGCCAGCTACATGCCCGTGCTGGACGAGCACCGGCAAGTCACCAGCGTAATCAAGGTGGCGTCGGACATCACCCAGCGGGTGGTGCTGGAGCACGAGAGCGAAAGCCTGCTCAAGGCCATCAGCCGCTCCATGGCGGTGATCGAATTCACCCCGCAAGGCCGGGTGATCAAGGCCAATCAGAATTTTCTCGACACCATGGGCTACCGCCTTGATGAAGTGGTTGGCCGCCATCACGGGCTGTTCTGCCTGGCGCATGAACGCGAATCGGCCCAGTACCGGGAGTTCTGGGCTTCGCTGAACCGTGGCGAATACCACTCGCACCGCTTCGAACGCGTCAACAAGCAAGGCCAGACTGTTTTCCTGGAGGCCTCCTACAACCCGATCTTCGACAGCAAGGGCCGCCTGTGCAAAGTGGTCAAGTTTGCCAGCGACATCACCCATCAGGTCTGCACCCAGCAAAGCGCCGCCCATGCCGCCCATGCCAGTTCGGTGCAGACCGATGCCTGCGCGCGCAAGGGTACCGAAGTGGTGCAGCAGGCCGTGCAGGTAATCGAGCAGATTTCCCAGGAGCTTAACGACGCAGCGCGCAGCATCGATGCGGTAAACAAGCAGTCGGATGTGATTGGGCAGATTGTGCTGACCATTCGTGGCATCGCCGACCAGACCAACCTGTTGGCCCTTAATGCAGCCATCGAGGCCGCGCGTGCCGGCGAGCACGGGCGAGGCTTTGCCGTGGTGGCCGATGAGGTGCGCAACCTGGCCGCGCGAACCAGCAAGGCCACCCTGGAAATCGTCGATGTGGTGCGGCAGAACCACGACCTGTCGCTATTGGCAGTGGCCAGCATGCAATCGAGCCTCAACCGTACCGGTCACGGCGTGGCACTGGCCAATGAGGCGGGGACGGTGATCATGGAAATTCAGCAAGGTTCACGCCACGTCGTGGACGCCATCAGCCAGATCAGCTCGACGCTGCAATTGCATTGAGCGCCTCGCGCATCTCGTCAAGCAGCGCCTGCAGGCTGACTTGCAGTTGCCCGCGTTGCTCAACGGTTGGCAGCCCTCGTGCGTGGGCGTGTTCGATGGCTTCACAGTCTTTGACCACGGCGCGCACCCTGATCATTTTGGCGCCACCCTTGATGCGGTGGGCCAAGGCGCGTACGGCTTCATCAGGTGCGTCTGTGGCCAAGGCACGCAGGGCGGCCAGGTCTTCACTGACGCTTATCGACAACTGCTCCAGCAAATGCCGCGTCAACTGTTCGTCGTCCTGGGTCAGGTGGCGCAATTCGGCCAGGTCGAATCCACTATGGAAAGGCTCCGGCGACGGCTGTTGAGGGCGCAGCTGGGGCAGATGGGTCTTGAGCGTGCGCAGACCAATCGGCTTGAACAGGCATTCGTCCATGCCGCTGGCCAGGCAGCGAGTACGCTCCTCGGCCTGGGCGTTGGCGGTCACGCCAAGAATACGCCCTGCTGGCAGGCCGCGTTCGCCCTCCAGGCTACGAATGCGCCGGGTGAGTTCATGCCCGTCCATGACCGGCATGCTGCAATCGGTGATCACCAGGTCGAAGCGCGCTTCTTGCCAGCGTGCAAGGGCGATCTCGCCATTCTCCGCCAGTGTCACATGGTGCCCCAGGGTTTGCAGTTGCCGTTCCAGCAATAGCAGGTTGGCTGGGTAGTCGTCGACCACCAGAATATTGAGCGGGCCGCTGTTGCTTTCATGTGTCGTGAGTTGAGGGTCCGCTTGTGCCGGTGCTTCGCAGACGGGTAACCGCAGGCTGACTTGTACCCGGGTACCAACGCCCTCGACGCTCTGAAGACTCAGGGCGCCGCCCATCAGCTCGGCCAGGGTACGGCTGATGACCAACCCCAGGCCTGCCCCTTGACGTGCCCTTGGGCCATCGACCTGAACGAAGGCACTGAACAGCCTGGCCTGGTCGGCGGGGCTGATGCCGATGCCGGTGTCACGCACATTCAGCTCGATAGCCAGAACGCCGTGGCCGGCAACTTTGGGCAGCAGCAGGCATGCCTGCACTTCACCACGGTCGGTGAACTTGATGGCGTTGCTGATCAGGTTGGACAGAATTTGCTTGAGTCGCAGTGGGTCAGCCAGCACCCATACCGGCTCTGCAGGCAGCTCGCCCTGCAGATGCAACCCTTTGGCCCGGGCATTGCCTTCGAACACACGCAGCGTGGCGCGCACCAGTTCGACCAGATTGGTAGGCACCGGTTGCAGGCTGATATGGCCGGATTCGATGCGGGAAATGTCGAGAATATCGCCAATCAGCTCAAGCAGGCCAATGGCCGAATCATGGGCGGTCTGCAAGGTCTGGGCGTCGCTGCGGCCGCTGCGGCTATCTTCCAGGGCCAGTTCCAGCAGACCGATCACCGCATTCATCGGGGTACGGATCTCATGGCTCATGGTGGCCAGGAAGGTGCTTTTGGTCTGGCTGGCCTGTTCGGCATCGTCTTTGGCCTGGCGTAACTGTTCCAGCAGCCCACGGCTCAGCGCGAGCTGTGCCTGCAGTGCGTGCTGTGCCTCGGTTCGCTGGTTGATCAGCTTGCGCAGGTAGCTGTTCCAGAACACCACCCCGGCCAGCAGCAGGGCCGACAGCACCAGCACCTGCAAAGCCAGGGTGCGGTAGTCGCGCCATGGGCTGTCGCTCACCAGTGTGCTGGTGCGCCAGCGGTTGATCAACTGGTCCAGTTCTTCAGGTGGAATGCTTAGCAGCGCCTTGTCGAGAATGGCCTGCAGCTGTGGCTGGTCGGCGGCTACGGCAAAGGCGGCAATGGCCGGGGCGTCGTCGAGCACGCTGGCAATGCGCAAACGGTCCTTGAACACATGGCTGATGTAATAGGCCGCATTGATATGGCTGCTCAGGGCCACGTCGGCAACACCGTTGGCCACGGCCTCCATCTGGCCCAGGGGGTTGTCAACTTCGACGATCTCGGCCTGCGGGTATCGCTGTTGCAAAACGGCCTGCTGCGGTGAGCCGCGCACCAAGGCGATGCGCTTGCCATCCAGGGCCTTGGCCTGTGCAGGTGATTCACCGTCGTTGCGGGTGACAAGCACGCGCGGGCTGACCAGATAGGGGCGGGTGTAGCGCAGTTGCTTCAAGCGGTCGGCACCATAGCCCAGCGCCCCGATCATCTGTGCCTCGCCGTGCACCAGGCGGTCGATCATGGCCTGCGATGAAGCACTCTCGACGGGTGTGAACTGCAGCCCAGTGCGCAGCGAGATCTGCTTGAGCAGGTCCAGGGTGATACCGCTAGGGCGGTGCTGAGCATCGTTGAACGTCAAAGGTGCCAGCGAGGTATTGACCAGTACGCTGATAGTGGGGTGGGCGGTGATCCAGGCTTCTTCTTCTTCGCTCAAGGCAGTGAGGTGGCGCTGCAGCAGCAGGCTGGTGTTACCACTGCTCCAGCGGCGCAGAATGTTCAGGCGTTCACTTTCGCTTATGCGTGACAACGCCTTGTCCACCAGCCGATGCAGGCGCGGGTTGTCGCTGGCTATGGCGAAGGCAAAAGCCTCTGGAGCCAGTTGGGAGAAATGGTCGATTTTCAACGTGCCCTGAAAACTTTTGCCGATCATGTAGTCGGTGCTGATCGCATCGCCCAGATAGGCGTCTGCCTCGCCCAGCACCACAGCAGCGAGCCCGGCCAGGGTTGAGCGGTACAGGCTCAGTTGCGCCTTTGGGTACAGGGTGCGAACGCTGACGGCCGGCAGGTAGTGATCGACCATCGCCAGTCGCAGGCCGGCGAGGTCGGGCGTGCTTTTCAAGCTGTGCCCCTCACGGGTGACGATCACTGGCAGGTCGTCGGCATAGGGGGTGCTCAGGCTAAGCTGGGCGTCTGCCGCTTCGAAGGCGTTGGAGCTACCTAGCAAGTCGATATGGCCATCACGCAGGGCAGTGATGGCCTCGTGACGGCTGTCAAAACGGCGTACTTCAATGGGTATGTCAAGCTGTTCGCCAATGATGCCGGCGTAGTCTGCGCTTAACCCCTCATAGTCATGCTGACTGACATTGATTTCGAACGGGGGGTAGTCGGGGCGTGCGCTACCCAGTATCAGGCGTTGGCGATTTTTCAGCCAGTGGCGATCATCGCCGGATAACGTCAGTGGGGCAGCGGCACTGATTGAGCGCGCCAGCAGATGGCGTGGTTCGCTGCTGGCCTGCAGCACCGTGGAGTTGGCCAGACCGATAGCCAGAAGGACGCTCGCCAGCAACAGTTTCATGGTAGCCGAGCGCTCAATAGACGCTGTTGCGCTTGGCCAGGTCGACCATTTCCACGAGAGACTCAGTCTTGAGCTTTTCCATGATACGGCCCCGGTAGGTGCTGATGGTCTTGGCGCTGAGGTTCATGCACGTGCCGATGTTCTTGTTGTTCTCGCCGCGCGCAAGGCGCCGCAGCACTTCCATTTCTCGGTTGGAGAGACTGGCCAGGCGCACTGGCTCGCTCTCCAGCGAGTTGCTGTTGACCGACATTTGCGGAAAGGTCGAATAACCTTTGGTCAGGGCCTTGAGGGCGAACAGCAGGGCCTCGTGGTCCTCTTCCTTGGTGACGAAGGCACCTATCCCGGCATCCAGGCAGCGGCGTACATACAGGTCAGTGGCCTGGCCGGTCAGCACCATGATCTTCGGTACCGGCTCCAGGCTCTGCAATCGCTTGATGACTTCCATGCCGTCAAGGCCAGGCAGGCCGATGTCGAGAATGACTACGTCAGGGCGCAGTTCACGGGCTACCTGAGCCACTTCACTGCCGTTGCCGACCTCGCCGATGACATGGAAGCGCTCGCGTTCGAGCAGTAGGCGCAGGGACAGCCGGACAATAGGGTGGTCGTCGACGATCAGCACGGTTGTCATGAGGAAAACTCCTGTAGGGATGTGGTCCGCTTCCTGGAACACTCAGGAATACGTCTGCAAGTGGGGTTATCGGAAGCGCTGCACGATACGACCATTCCCGAAGTTTGGTAATGCCGAGTATAGAAGTGTTGAAAACCCCAGTGCTTTTTGTTGAAAAGTCCTACAAGAAACAGGAAAGACATCACCCTGAGAAAGCGGTGATGCCGCTTCTTTGCAGTTGTTCAGGCGCAGGCAGCGTGCGGTTTGTGTATACGCAGTGTGGAGGCAGGGTTGTTGGTCAATGCCTGGCCGACTCGCGTCGGGCGGGCTACCAACTGCCCGGTACAATTTGGGCAGCGGCCTTGGAAGCGGGTTTCGGCACAGGCACGGCAGAACGTGCATTCGAAGGAGCAGATCATAACGTCGGGGCTGTCACCCGGCAGATCGGCATCACAGCACTCGCAGTTGGGGCGTAATTCCAGCATGGGTATGGCTCCTGTTCGCAGGCGGGAACCCGGAGTCTGCTACGCCCGAGGCAAGGCTGGCAATGTTCAGTCGCCAGGGCGGTACAGGTGGGCATGCCCGGCACGGTACAAGGCCGATTCGGCGAACGGTGTATCCCCCAGTACGTGGCCTACCAGGATCAGCGCCGTGCGCCGGAAATCCTTGGCCGCTACGCGTTCGACGATATCACCGAGGTTGCCGCGCACCCAATCCTGGTCTGGCCAGGTGGCCCGATGCACCACCGCAACCGGGCAGTGCGCGCCGTAGTGCGGCATCAACTCATCGACAATGCGCGACAGGTGCTTGACCCCCAGATGAATTGCCAGGGTGCTGCCATGGCGCGCCAGGTCACCCAACTGCTCACCCGGCGGCATGGGCGAGCTGTCGCCATAACGGGTGAGGATCACGGTCTGCGCCACTTGAGGCAAGGTCAGCTCGCAGCCGAGCAGGGCGGCGCTCGCTGCCGTGGCGGTAACGCCGGGGATGATCTGGTAATCGATGCCCAGCGCCTGCAGGTGGCGAATCTGTTCACCGATGGCGCCGTACAGGCTGGGGTCGCCGCTGTGCACCCGGGCCACATCCTGACCTTTTTCGTGTGCGCTGCGCATGGCAGCGATGATCTGTTCCAGATGCAGTTCGGCGCTGTTGATCACGGTTTCGGCCTGGTGGCCTTCGAGCACGGCGGCGGGTACCAGTGAACCGGCATAAATGATCACCGGGCACTGACGAATCAGCCGTTGGCCCTTGACCGTGATCAGCTCCGGGTCGCCGGGGCCGGCACCGATAAAGTAGATGGTCATGCAAAGTCCTGGCAAAAAAGAGGGTACGAAACGCTCAGCAGGCCAGGGCGAGCGTCGCCGGGCCCAGTACCTGGCGCGTCAGCAGCAGCCTGGCCGTACCCTGCCGCTGGCTGGCCAAGGCCAGTGCCGCGCTCTCGGCTACGCCCCAACAGCCACTGTGCTGGTGGGCAGCGGCGGAACGGTGGCTGAGCAGTGGTTCATAGGGTTGCAGTTGCGCGCCATGGTACAGCACCAAGGGCAAACCGAGGCGCTCTGCCAATTGCTGCAAGCCGGGCTCGTCGGCCTTCAGGCTGATGCTTGCGATGCCGCGCAGGTCGGCCAGCGCCAGCCCCTGATTGTCCAGGGCCTGGCGCAGCAAGCGTTGCAAGGCATCTGCCGGGCAACCCCGGCGGCAGCCAAAACCGGCATAGAAGGCAGGCATCAAGCCTGGCTGGAACGGCGGAACAGCCAGGCGCTGAGCAGGCCCAAGGCCAGCCAGAAGGCGGCGTTGGTCAGCCAGGAGGCGACCTTGAACTGGGTTTCCAATGCTTCAGGGGCCAGGCTTTCGTGCACCTCGGGTTGCGGTGCACCGATTACATGGGGAATGACCAGCAGCACGGCGCCCAGCGCCTTCAGCAGCCAGTGGCGGGCGAACACCAGCAAGGCCAGGCCCAGCGCTGTGGCACTGGCTGTACCGACCCACCAGGTTTGGCGTTGCCCCAGGTCGGCGGCCGCAGTCCCCGGCAGTTCTGGTGGCAAGCCCAGGGTGGGAGCCAGGCAGAACACGGCGAAGCCAGCCAACCCCCACAATGCGCCAGTGGCAGCGCGTTTAGGCTCGCGAAGGCTGTACAGGGCGGCGAGGATCAGGGCGAAGCCGACTGCGACCACCAGGTTGCCGCCTGTGGTGGACAGCACGCGCTGCCAGCCGTCTTCCGGCGACCAGGCTTCGGCGCTGTGTTCATGAGCGGCCACTTCGCTACCGTGTTCGTGGTGTGCGGCCGGGGCCGAGGACTCGTAGGTTTCCGCCTCCAGAATCAGCGGAGCCACCCAGAAGCTTTGCAGCAAGGTCAGCAACAGGGCTGCAAGGAGCCCGCTGAAGCCCGCAGTACGGGCAATGCGCGTGATCATCAGGCGTACTCAGTGGCAGGGGAAGGCGGCGCTGTGGCGGGTGTCGTGGGCGGCGTTGTGCACAGCCTCGATGTGCGAGAACCCGGCAAAGTACACCAGGCACAACCCCAGCAAGCTGGCACCGACGGCGATGATTACACGCTGGCTGAGGGTAACGGGGGTAGCAAGGCTGTGTTGTTTGGCGCTGGTGACGGGCATGACGCGATCCTCTGCTTTTTGTGGGCAATGGGCGAGCGCGGCAGCCCCGGACGTGGTCGCCCAAGGGAATGCAACAGCGCCCGCCCACCGCGGGGTGTTCATGAACGCCAGGCCGGTCTCCGGGCTTGCGAGGAAGAGCTGGGCTCCTGGACGCGTCACCTTCCCATGCCGCACTACAAGGCACAGTGGTACAGACGCTTCACTCGCTTACCGTTGCGGGGGCAGCACCGGCATTGTCCAGCCCTGCTGAAGGGCCTGGGACGCACCGGTTTCCCGTTTCACCCCCTGAGGGGCACCTGAACGCGAGGCATAAGGAGAGCATGGGGCGGGCTTGGCGTCAATGTCATACAGCGCGCGAGCCTTCCGAGCAGCAGGTATGACAGGCTCAGGCCTGCCGTGTTCTTCCAGCAGGCAGAAGTGCAAAAACCGGGCGATCACCCGCGGGCGAATGCCGCCAGCTTGTCGCCATCCAGGCGGTAGCGTACCCACTCATCCTGCGCCTGGGCCCCCAGCTTCTGGTAGAAGCCGATCGCTGGCTCGTTCCAGTCCAGCACGCTCCATTCCAGGCGCCCGCAGTTATTCGCCAGCGCTTCGCGGGCAATGTGCTGCAACAACTGCCGGCCGGCGCCATCGCCGCGTTGCTCGGGGGTTACGTACAGGTCTTCCAGATAGATGCCATTGCGCCCGAGCCAGGTCGAGTAGCTGTAGAAGTACACGGCAAAGCCAATTGCACGGCCATCACGCTCGCACATCAGGGTGTGCACAGTGCTGCCTTCGTCGAACAGGCTGTGCTCGATGTCGGCAAGGGTGGCGACCACCTCGTGGCGCGCGCGTTCGTACTCGGCCAGTTCGGTGATGAAGGTGAGGATCTGCTCGGCATCGGTACGAACGGCAGGGCGAATGGTGAGGCTCATGGTGACGGCTTCCTTGATCCGGATTGTCGGTACAGTGATGTGTATCTGCGTAATTTAATCAAACTGTACCGGTTGCTGGGAGTGGCGCTCCGTTAGTGTGACAGCACCCATAAAGAAAGTGGAATGCCCGCCATGCTTGCCTCTGCCGACCTGCTGACCGCCTTTGTGCTGTTTGCCTTCGTGTCTTCCATCACCCCGGGCCCCAACAACACCATGTTGCTGGCCTCGGGGGTGAACTTCGGCGTGCGCCGCTCGGTCCCTCATGCCTTGGGTATCAGTTTTGGTTTCATGATGATGGTGCTGGCCGTCGGCCTGGGGCTGGGTGAGGTATTCAAGGCCTGGCCACCCCTGTACACGGTGCTGCGCTACGCTGGCGCCGCCTATCTGCTGTACCTGGCCTGGAAGATCGCCACTTCCGGGCCGGTCGGCACGGCCGCGTCCAGTGCCCGCAAACCGCTGGGCTTCTGGGGGGCGGCGGCGTTCCAGTGGGTCAACCCCAAGGCTTGGGTGATGGCGGTAGGGGCGATTACCACCTACACGCCAGCGCAAGGCTATGTAACCAACGTGATCGTCATTGCGGCCTTGTTCGCGTTGGTCAATTTGCCCAGCGTGGGGGTATGGGTGATGTTCGGTAGCGCCCTGCGCAACCTGTTGCAAAATTCGCGCTGGCTGATGCTGTTCAATGTCGTGATGGCCCTGTTGCTGGTGATTTCACTGTGCCCGCTGCTGTTTGTAGAATCAGCGTTTTCCTGACCCCGAGAGTACAGTAAGCCGATGCAGTTGATTCCCTGGTCCCACGAATGCGCCGAAGGTTTCACCCTGCGTGGCTGGCGAACCCCGGCCAGTGGCAAACCGCTGCTGCACTTCCTGCATGGCAACGGCTTCTGTTGCCTGGCCTACCAACCGTTGCTGATGCGCCTGGGCGAGCATTTCGACCTGTGGCTTTGCGACGTTCAGGGCCATGGGGACAGTGACCATGGTGGGGTGTTTCGCGGCTGGAACCGCACCGCTGCCTTGGCGGTGGAGGCCTTTCAGGGCGGACGTGGCGAGTATGGCGACGTACAGCGGTTTGCCGTAGGGCACAGCTTTGGTGGCGTGCTTACGGGGCTGATCCTGGGCAGTGAGCCGCAACTGTTCGCCCGTGCCGTGCTGCTCGACCCGGTACTGTTCAGCCGACGCATGATCGGCGTGATGGGGGCGGCCGCCCTGGTTGGCCTGCATCAGCGCCACGCCCTGGCCCGCAAGGCTGCCAGCCGCCGCAGCCACTGGCCCGATCGCGAGTCGGCGTTGGCCTCGCTGCAAGGGCGCGGCATCTTCAAAGGCTGGACCCATGCGGCGCTGCAGGCCTATGTCGAGCATGCCATCGGTGAGTGTGGCGAGGCCGTGGTGCTCAAGTGCCGGCCCAGCCGTGAGGTGGAGATCTTCAGCTCGTTCCCTAAACGCATGTGGGCCAGCCTGGCTGCAATCAGGACGCCGACACGGGTGTTGTATGGCGAAGACACCTATCCCTTTGTGCCACGTTCGGTAAACCGCCTGGCGCTGCTAAACCGCAATGTGACCGCACGGCAAGTTCCCGGTGGGCATTGTTTCATGCAGGAAGACCCGGCCATGGCGGCCGAGCAAGTGCTCGATTTTTTGCAAGGTTGACTGTTCTGCAGATGGGACGATGCATGCCATTTCAGCCGTCTACCGCTTGATTGGCATCATTGATAAGGTCACCTCAACCAAGAGAGGAGCCTTCTCATGAAAAAAATTCTGGGTATTCACCGCAGCCCTCACGCCCATTGGGTGGGGGATGGTTTCCCGGTGCGCAGCCTGTTCACCTACGACAACCTGGCCAGCCGGATCAGCCCGTTCCTGCTGCTGGATTACGCCGGCCCGCATGATTTCGCCCCGACCCAAGCACGACGCGGTGTAGGCCAGCATCCGCATCGCGGCTTCGAGACCGTGACCATCGTCTACCAAGGTGAACTGGAGCACCGTGATTCAACCGGTGCTGGCGGCTTGATCGGCCCAGGTGACGTGCAGTGGATGACGGCGGCCAACGGCATCATTCATGAAGAGTTTCATTCCCCGGACTTTGCACGCAGTGGCGGCACCCTGGAAATGGTCCAGCTGTGGGTGAACTTGCCGGCGCGGAACAAGCGTGCAGCGGCTGGCTACCAGACGCTGCTGGCCGGCGACATTCCGGTGGTAGCGCTTGACGGTGATGCCGGGCGCTTGCGCGTGATTGCCGGTGACTACCATGGCCACCACGGGCCGGCCAGAACCTTCACCACGATGGACGTGTGGGATTTGCGGCTCAACGCCGGCGCGGCCTTGCAGTTGCCGGTTGCTGCCGGTCGCAATGCGGCGCTGGTGGTGTTGCGTGGTAACGTTCGAATCAATAGCGAGCGCGAAGCAGGCCCGTCGAGCCTGGTGCTGCTCGACCGGGAGGGTGTAGACGTAGCTGTCGAGGCGCTGGACGGCGCAAGTGTGCTGCTGCTCAGCGGTGAGCCAATCGATGAGCCGATCGTCGGCTACGGCCCGTTCGTGATGAACAGCCAGGCGGAGATTGCCGAGTCGTTCGATGATTTCCATGCCGGGCGGTTTGGGCAGATGCAGGAGGAGAGGGGAGGTGCCGCGCACTGATCCTGCTGATCGGGTGGCCTGACCCGGCCCTGTCGCTGGCAGGCCATCTTCCCACGGCCACCCGGCTGGACATTGGTCAACGCGTTGCTGACCAAGACCACTCGTCGTCAAGTCTGCTAATGCAGTCGAACACTCGGCCCACGCGGAGAATCTTCCACTAAGGTGCTAAAGGATCCCCCGCAAGCTCATTGCCCGGGCGCATGGACAGCTGGCCGAGCATGCGCAATATCAATTGGCGCCCCGCCCGACAAAGGCGTACCCCAAACAACAGGCCATCCCACAGAGAGGGTCGTACCATGTCGTTGATAGGCGTTTCGATACTAGAGATGCGGCAACTGATCGAGCAGGCCTGCTTGCCTGACCGCTGTGAAGTCAGCTGCCCGGACGGCGCCCACCTGACCATCCGCCTGGGTCAGGGCCAGGATCTCGATCAGGGCGTGACCCTCAGCGGGGTCGCGCTGCAAAACCTCAACAGTTGCCGTGACCTGGTCAACCTGGTGGACCAGCTGCATGCGCTGCGTGACAACCACCCGGCGCCGCTCAAGGCGATCGCCTGAACGCGCCTGTCGTGCCCCGGTCAGTCCAGGCTGGCCGGGCGTACGTATTCCGGCATCAGGCCGTTGAACCAGAACAGGATCATTGCCACCAGGATGGTCACCAGCAGCAGCAACCCTACCCCCCAAACGCACGTTGCAAACAATAACGCCTGCTCTTTCTTCAGCCGCATGAAAGTCTGCAACCCGCCATATAGCAACACGCTGGCATACACAGAGGCAGCCATTAGCGCGGCAAAGGCGAGCCAACGAATTGGCATCAGACCAACCACTCCGGCAAAGAACCACGGCGTGGCGCAATAGGCGGCAAAACCGATACATTGGTTCAGGCTGGGCTGTGTATTGAACCCTCGTGACATCCAGCGGATCATCACGCCCATCAGCATCACACCTATCACAGTGGTGGTATACAGCAGGCCTGCCAATTGCGCGGCGCTGCCGATGCTAAGGCGTACCCGCTCCTCGGCCGCCAAGCTCCAGCCGAAGGTGGTAGTGCCGACGAAGAGGCACACGGCGGGTATCAGCGCCAGGGCTAGCAGGCGTGGCAGGTATTGCTGTGGGTTGTCTTCCTCGGCCCGGCGGATGTCCAGCCAGGCGTCGGCGGGGTGGGTGAAGAGCTTGAATAACGGACTGTTCATAGCGTTCTCCGGTAGGCAAGAGCCCTTTTGCTATGGAGACACGTGGCTCTCAGCCAGTTCAGCCTGGATGGCCGCCGTTGATCGGCTTATTGCAGTTCCAGCAGCAGGTTCAGGCCACCGTCGCCGCACTTTCCCTTCTCGCGAACCACGCCGTGGTAACTCCGCCCATCCCAGACGAAGGCCACACTGTGAGCTCGGTCGATCTTGTCAGGCAGTGGGGGGCACACGTGCAGGCGCAGCCCTGGACGACCCTGCAGGTTGAGGGCGGCGAGTTGGCATTGGCATTCCACGCGTTGCGCCACCGGGCCGAACAGGGTGTCGCGTACGTAATCGAGCTGCAGCGAAGCATTGGGTGCGCGGCCAGGCATCTTCATCGGTACATGGCTCCGTTGCAACGGCTCGAAGAACCAGGCGGGTTGGGCATGGCAGGCTCCAGACAAAAGAAAGGCGGCTTATCATTCGAAGCTTGCCTGGCCAAGATGTTCAATGTGTTTCATGTGCGTTCATCTTGTTTTGCGCGGGGTGGCAGATGACGGCCCCTGTTCAGGCACCCGCCTTGCGCAAGGTCAGGTTGATCCGCCGTTCGCCCAGGCGCGGATGCACACCGGGTTTGATCGGTAGCACGCCGTGGAAGCGCAAGCGGTCTTCGCCGCCCCAGACCAGCACATCGCCGTGGCTCAGCGCAATGCGCTGAGCCTTGTCGGCACGCTGCAGGCCGCCGAACAGGAACACCGCCGGTAAGCCCAGCGACACCGACACGATCGGCTGGCCGAAATCCTGCTCGTCGCGGTCCTGGTGCAGACTCAGGCGTGTGCCTGGCAGGTAATGGTTGACCAGGCAGGCATCCGGCACGAACCCGTCAAACCCGGCCATGGCTGCCGCGCGGGAGGCCAAGGCGAGCAGAACCGGGGGCAGGGCGGGCCAGGGCTGGCCACTGAGTGGGTCGCTGGGGCTGTACCGGTAGCCATGGTGATCACTCACCCACCCCAGCGTACCGCAGTTGGTCAGGCCCACTGCCATGCGCAGGCCCCCTGGGGTGTACATGTGCCGGAACGGCGCAGCACGCAGCACCGGACGCAGGGCATCGAGCAGCGCCTCGGTTTCGGCCAGGGCGAAGCCGGGCAGCAGCACAGTGTGGCTGGCCAGGCGTTGCGGCTGGGGGCCGAACAGGTCGAGGTCGGACTGGATCATGCGGCTGCACATCTTCGAGCGGTTTGCCATTGTACCCGACAGATACACGTCAAGGGATTGCACACGCCGGCCGGATCGAACGATTGCAGAGGGCGGGATAACAGAAAAAGGAACCGCGGCACCAGGGAGAGGAGCACCGCGGTTCAAGGGGGAGCGGTTTACTGCTGGGTCACAGTGGCCAGGTTCGCGCTGCCCAGCTGGGTGATGGTGGCGGATTGGGCGACACCACTTTGGTCGACGAACGCCTTGTTGCTTTGGCCTCCCTGGGTCACGTAGGCGACGTTGATGCTGTCGGTCTGTTTGATGGTGGCTTCGTTTCCGCTTCCGTAGAGTTGGTTGGTGTAGCTCTGGTTGCTATAGCCGGCCTGGTCGAGCGTGATGGTGTTGCCGGTGCCCTGGCTGCTGCCGTAGGCATAGTTGTCGGTACCACGCTGGTCGGCGATCAGAATGTTGTCAGTGCCGTTCTGTTCGAAGTACAGCTCGTTGCTGACGTCATCCTGCTTGGTCGACATCTGGTTGCCTGTACCCGTCTGGCTCAGCGTGGCCTGCTGGTCAGCGCCCTTCTGGGTCAGATTGACGCCGTTGCCATTGCCCGTCTGGTTGATGGTGGCGTTCTGGTTGGTGCCGAACTGGCCACCCATCTTGGCGCCTTTCCAGTTACTGGCGGTGATGCTGTTGCCATTGCCTTGGGTGTTGATGGTCAGGTTGAGGTTCTCACCATTCTGATAGGTGAAATGCAGGTTGTTGTTGCCGGTTTGGGTAATGGTGGTGGTCGAGTTGTTGGTCTCGAACTGGTCCGACCAACTGGCGTTGGCATTGCCTTGCTGCGACAGGCTGACCTTGTTGCTGACGCCGAAGCTCTGGTCGATATAGCCTTCGTTAGACTGGCCGGTCTGGACTACGGAGGCCTGGCTACCGATCTGTGTGTCCTGCCACACTTCCACGGAGTTGCCGCCCCCGTACTGGCCAATGGCAATGGTGCCACCGGTGCCTTCGCGCTGGTCGCCATAGGCCCAGTTGTCGTGGCCATCCTGATGGACCTGGATATCGCCATCGATATGGTTCAGGTGCTCGGCGGTGGCGTAGTTGTCCTGGCCGGTCTGGTTGACGGTGCTGCGGTTGTTGCTGCCACCGAAGGTCTGCTCGATGAACGCCTCGTTGCGCTGGCCGGATTGCCAGCTGGTGGCTTTGCTGCCTTCCTGGCTGTCCTGCCACACGGTGGATTTATTGCCGACGCCTTGTTGGGTTTGCAGCGATTCGTTGTTCGACCCTATCGACTGGCTGGCGAAGGCATCGTTGTAGCTGCCTCCGGCGTGCTGGGTGATCTGGCTGCCGTTCTCGAACAGTTGCTCAGCGTAGCCGGCGTTGTACTGGCCGGTGGCGCTCTGCTGAATATCGCTGGTGCTTTCGGTCTGCACGGCGAGGTGGTTGTGGCCCTTGCCAGTCTGGTTCTGGGTGGCCGAGGCGAAGGATGCCTGGGTCTGAGAGACTTCGGCGATGTTTTCCTTGCCGTCCTGGGTCTGGGACGAGGTGCTGTCAGCAGCCATGGCCTGACCTGCGAGGGCCAGGACGATAGCGGCACTTAACGGAGCGAGCTTGTACATGGTGGTGCCTCCAGGTCTATCGGTATTGGGTGATCTGAACATGCTGGCCATTGCCAGCCTGGGTCACGGAGCTGTTGAGCCCTGAGCCGGACTGCACGATGCTGGCGCTGTTGTCGTTGCCGATCTGCTCGATGGCGGCGTTGTTGCTGCTGCCGCTCTGGCGAATCGACGCGCTGTTGCCATTTCCCTGTTGGCGGATGATGGCCATCAGGTCACTGCCTTCCTGCAAGATGTACGCTTCCTGGGCACCGCCGGACTGGACGATACGGCCCAGCAGGGCCTGACCGTTCTGGTCGAGGGCGGCGCGGTTGCCTGACCCTTGCTGCTCGATCACCGCAGCCTGGCCGGCACCGGCCGGCAGCAGGCGGATGATCACGGGTTCACCGAGGTCGTTGCCGGGTGCGAGGTCGGCATTGTCCATCAGGTCCTCTGCCCAGCAGGCCTGGCCCGCCAGGGCCAGGCAGAGCAACAGGGAGTACAGCCGTTTCATCGAAGCCTCCGGCTTTTACTGCACGACTACGTTGACGGTGCGCGTGGTGCCTTGGCTGGTGGTGATCGTCGCCGTCGGTGCCGCAGTCGGGATGATCGTGGTGCTATTGCTCACCGCCAGGCGCCAGCGGCCGGTCAGCGCTACCGTGGCCGTACCCAAGGTCTGGACGCCGGTAGTCGTGGTTACCCGCACGGTTACGGTATTGCCGGTGGTCACCGACGAGGTGCCACTGATGTCCCAGTTGTAACGGTTGTTGGAGCGTGCCGTGACCGTGGCTGCCGTGACGGCGAAGGTTTCAGCGGCAGGCCGAGGCGACACGTTGACGGTGACCGTACCTGGGGTGGACAGCCCCCCCAGCGAGTCACGTGCCTGGTAGGTGAAGGTGGTGGTGAAGGCTGTGGTTACAGTGGCCGGTGGGGTATAGGTGACGGTTGTGCCGTCGGTGCTGACCGTGCCACGGCCGGTGGCCGGCTGGGTGATGTTGGTCACGCTCAGCGGTACGTTGCCTTCTGGGTCGGTGTCGTTGGCCAGTACGTTGATGGTCAATGGCACGCCCAAGGTGGCGACGGTTTCCGGGTTGGCAGTCGGTGCCTGGTTAGGTGCGACGTTGATCGTGACCGTGGCCGGTTCCGATTTCAGCCCCTTGGCATCCACCGCCCGGTAGCTGAAGTTGGCTACCAGCGGTTGTGTGGCCCCGGTCGGCGGCGTGTAGGTAACCGAGGTGGTGCCATTCATCACGACGCCGCCAAGGCCGGTCCCGGGTTGGGTCAGGTCGCTGATGGTCAGCGGCACGTTGCCATCCGGGTCGCTGTCGTTCAGCAGCAGGTTAAGTGTGATCGGGACACCGACACTGGTGCTGCCGACATCGGCCTGGGCGAGCGGTGGCTGGTTGGCGGCCTCGACCGGGGCGTTGCCGACCACGATCACTGGCTCTACATCACTACCGCCGCGGGCAGACTTGACCGTAACGGTGGCGGGCGGTTGCGCCAAGTCGTTGACCGTGATGCTTTGCAGTGTGCCCGATTTCGACAGGCGGCCGTAGCCTTGGGCGAGCAGGTCGGGGACCGCTACTTCGTCGCTGGAACTGGCCTCGATCAACAGACGTTTGTTGGCCCAGTCGTAGCGTGCGGTGCTGACTTTGACCACGTCGCTGAGCTTGCTCGAGAGCGCAGTCGGCTGGGTGCCGCCGACTGCGTTGCTGGCGGTGACAACCACCACCTCTGGCGGCACCGACTGGTTGAACTGCTGGCTGAAGAACAAACCGTTGTTGTCCGAAGTCAGGGTGAACTGACAAGGCGAAGGCGGCGTGCCGATCAGTGCCAGGCCATTGCGCATACACAGGCTGGCCTCACTCGGGGCCTTGGCGAACACTTCCACGCGGGTACCGCTGCCGTTGCGCGAGTAGGTGGCGCGCTCCAGCGTGACCGGGGTTTGTGCTCGCGGGTCCAGCACCTTGCCAGACACTGTGAACGTGTTGGTCTGAATGGCGCCCGCGGGCCCTTCGATGCGCACGAAGTTGGTATTGAAGGGGCTACCGGTTACCGCTTCGGTGATATTGGGGTCGCCGATGTAGGTTTCGGTGGTGCCAGTGTCAGGATTGACCTCTGTATACGGCCCGCCAACCCCCTTCAGCCAAGGGCCGATCGCCCCCCCCAGCGCCCCCTGGAAGTTGCCCGGAGCGCCAATGCCTATGTCCCGAGTGATATTGATCGCGCGACGACCTGCCGTGGTGACGTTGACCGTCTCCACCCCGTAAGGGTGCGTGATGGTGTAGGTACCGGTGCGTGGGACCGAAGCGCGGATACGGATGCGGGCGAAGCTTTGCTGATCACCGTCTACCGGGTTTTCAGCCGCGAAGGCTGCCTCTATACCGGCAACGTAGACCTCCAGTTCATAACCGCTGTTACCTACTTGTGGTATCGAGGTTTCGGCCAGGAACCAGAACATCTCGGGTGGCCAGTTATCTGGAAATACCAGCGGCAGGGCATCGTCATAGATCCCGGGCTCGGGCAACAAGGTGCACATGTAGGCGGGCGCCCCTGGTGCGCCTGGCGCACGGGTGCTGGTGGCACGCGACTGGCACAGCTCCAGGGATTGGTCGAGGCTGTCCTTGTACCACATCGGATAGCCACCAGTGGCGAAGGTGTAGGGCCCCGGGTCGACATCAGACAGCGCGGCAAACGCGGCGCTGGTAACGGTAAGAGAGAAACCGGCGGCCAACAGCGCACGGCGCGACCAAGTGTTCATGCTGCCTCCTTGAAGGCTGAGCCTTTGTCTGTTCATGGCACCAGCACCACGTCTTCGGTGTCGCTACCACCGTTGGCGCTGGTGACCTGCACCTTGGCCGGCGGAATGGGCGAGAGGGTCATGCTCAATGTCTTGACGGCGCCGGTACCGCCAAGGTTGCCGATCAACGTGCCGTTGCCGGTATGCGCGGTAAGTACGGGTGGTGTGGTCTCGTCACTGGTGTTGGCCACCAGGGTCAGCTCGCCTGTAGACAGGCGGTACTGGGCCTGTGTGATGGTGACCAGGTCGGTCAGGGGGACGTTGCTGGTGGTCAGGCTGCTGGTCGGGATTGCCACGCTGTTGTCAGCGGACAGTGTCACGAGGGTTCCGGCCGCCGGGTTGAGGACTGACTGGGCGTACCAGGCGCCGGTGCCGTTGGCCTCGGTGAGGCTCAGGTTGGGTGTCTGGCTGGTCAGGGTGACGCTTGCCGGTGGCGGCGGGGCCAACACGAAGATGTCTTGTTGGGCGATCAGGTCGCCGTTTTCGGTATGGCGTGAGTACGTGCTGCGTTGTGGCATCAGCGGGGTTGGCAGGGCCACTTCGGAAAGCTTGCCCGAGACAGCGAACAGCTCGGTGCGCAGGTCGATGCCACCAGGGCCTTCAATGCGTACGTAGTTGGTGTTGAATGGGCTGCCGGTGACCCGCTCTTCCAGGTTCGGGTCGCCGATGAAGCGCTCGTTGCCTTCGGTGTAGGGGCCGTTGACACTGCGCAGGAACGGCCCGACATCACCCTTGAGTGCGCCGCTGAAGTCGCCTGCCCCCGCTATGCCGATGTCACGGGTCATGTTGATCGCCCGGCGCCCTGCAACGGGCACATCGAACACTTCAACGCCATAGGGGTGGGTGACCACGTAGGTGCCCGCGGTGGGTACGTCGACCCGGATACGGACCCGGGCGAAGCTGACCTGGTCACCCTCGACAGGTTCTTCGGCAGCGAATGCCGCTTCGATCGCCGTGCCATAGCTGAGGTCGATGCCACGGGCGGCGTCGACGATTGCAGCGTCGGCAGTGAACCAGAACGCTTCGTCAGGGAAGTTGGTGGGGAAGACGATGGGTTGGGTATCGTCGAACACACCAGGCGTGGGCAGCAGCGTGCACATGTATGAGGGTGCACCAGGTGCGCCGGCGACCCGGGAGCTGACGGCCTTGGTCAGGCACAGGTCGAGGGTACGACCGTGGCTGTCCTGGTACCAGGCGGGGAAGCCGCCATTGGCAGGGACGTAAGCGCCTGGATCGACAGCGTTCAAGGCGGCCTGCGCGGGAAGCTGGAGCATGCCGGCGAAAATCGCCACTGCCAGCGGGTGGGGTATCGGTCGGTGCATGAGTCAATTCCTCCTGCAAACGGGCCCATGGACTTGGGGCGTCTGGGAGGAGATCGGCAAGAGCTGTGCCAAACCCTGAAAAATGCGTTGCAGGCCTTGTGGGGCAGGGGGTTCAGATTTTCAGTAGGGCTTTATGCCAGCGGCTGGCGGTGGGCAGCGTTCCCCCAAGGTTGGGGATTGGGGGCCGGTAATTCAAACCCAGTTTTAGAAGCCAATGCGGTTTTTGCTACAGTGCTACCGCGGTCCCTTTCCCCGAGCCGAGCCAAGCGATGCAACCCCTCGACCACCTTTCCCTGAACCTGTTCATCGTCGTCTGCGAAGAAGGCACCATCGCCCGCGCTGGCGAGCGCGCGTTCATGGCGCCGTCCGCCGTCAGCAAACGTATTTCAGACATCGAGGCGCGCTTTGGCACCGCCTTGCTCAAACGTAGCAAGCGCGGCGTGGAGCCAACCCCGGCGGGGCTTGCACTGCTGCGCCATGCCAGGGAAATGACCCGCGCCATGGAACGCCTGGACAGCGAGCTGAGCGAATACGCCCACGGCGCGCGTGGTCATGTGCGGGTGTTGGCCAATGTATCGTCGATCATGGAGTTTCTGCCTGAAGAACTGTCAGCGTTCATGCTGGAATACCCACTCATCCAGGCCGATATCGAAGAGCGCTTCAGCGCCGATGTTGTTCGTGGTGTGGCCGAGGGCACTGCAGACCTCGGCATCTGCCGCAAATCCATGGCGGTGGGTGACCTGGATTTCGTACCGTATCGGCAAGATCACCTGGCCGTGGTCGTTGCTGCTGACCACCCGTTGGCCGACCGCAGCCAGATTGCCTTCGAGGAAACCCTGGGTTACGACCACCTGGGGCTCTCGGCCTTTGCCACATTGAACGCTTTCATGCGTAAAAGCGCCGAACAGTCAGGCAAGGCGCTGCATTTTCGTTCGTACGTGTCGTCGTTCGATGCGGCATACCGTCTGGTGCAGTTCGGCCTTGGCCTGGCGGTGTTTCCGCAAGAGGCCGTGTCCCGCTATGCGGCGTTGTTCGACCTGCGGGTCATTGCGCTGACTGACGACTGGGCGCTTGGCGAATTCGTCATCTGCATGCGCGATCGGCACACGCTGTCACTGTCGGCTCGGCGCCTGCTTGACCACCTGTTGCTGCGTGCACCGGCCTGGCAGGTCGCGGGCTGATCCATCGTGGCTGACGATGGATCAGCCCGCGAAACACGTCTTTTCTGCCCGTCATCCAGCTCTTAGTCTGGCGCAACGCTTCAGACAGAGAGACCGTGATGACAACAATAACAATCAATGAAGTCGGCCTGCGCGATGGCTTGCAGAGCCTGCAAGTGATCATGCCGACAGCAGCCAAACGCCGTTGGATCGATGCCGCTTACGGCGCCGGCGTGCGTCATATGGAAGTCGCTTCGTTCGTGCCGGCACGCTTGCTACCGCAGATGGCCGATGCCCGCGAAGTGGTGGCCCACGCCCTCACGTACCCGGACCTGCAAGTAACCGTGCTGGCTCCGAACCTTCGTGGCGCAAGGGACGCACTTGAATCGGGTGCACACCGCATCGTCGCCCCGGTATCGGTGAGCACGGCGCACAGCCTGGCCAACGTGCGCCGCACGCCAGTGGAGATGGTCGAGGAACTGGGGCGCATGTGCCAGCTGCGTACTGAAATGGGCCTGCATGGGGTGCAAGTCGTGGCCGGCATGTCGGTGGCCTTTGGCTGCACCCGACAGGGCGAGGTGCCGCTGGCTGACCTGTGTGCGTTGACCCGCCAGGTGATCGAAGCCGGTTGCGACCTGGTCTCCCTGGGAGACACCACTGGCTATGCCAATCCGGGCCAGGTGGCAACGGTGCTTCAGGCCGTACGGGAGATTGCAGGCGACCGTCTCAAGGCCGCGCACTTCCATGACACCCGGGGCCTGGCCTTGGCCAACAGCCTGGTGGCGGTGCAGCAGGGCATTGGAGAACTGGATGCCTCCCTGGCGGGCCTGGGAGGGTGCCCGTTCGCCCCTGGCGCGTCTGGTAATACCGTGACCGAAGACCTGGTGTTCATGCTGCAAAGCATGGGCTACGACACCGGCATCGACTTACCTGCACTGATCGAAACCCGGCAGGTACTAAGCGAAGCGCTACCGGGCGAGCCACTTTACGGCTTCATCGCCCGGGCCGGATTGCCGCTCAACTTCGCCAACACACACCGCCACGCCTGAACTGCCCGTAAGAGGAGCACCACGATGTCCAGACTTCCCTTGGACGGCATCCGTGTCGTAGAGATTTCGCATATGGTCATGGGCCCGACGTGCGGCATGATCCTCGGCGACCTTGGCGCCGAAGTCATCAAGATCGAGCCGGTACGCGGCGACGGCACGCGCCGGTTGCTGGGCGCAGGGGCGGGTTTTTTCCGCACCTTCAACCGCAACAAACAATGCATCGCTGTCGATGTTGAAACGCCCGAGGGCCGTGAGGCGGTGCTGCAACTGATCGACACCGCCGACGTCTTCATCGAGAACTTCAAGCCCGGGCGTATGCAAAAGCTGGGTCTGGGCTACGACGCACTGTGCCAGCGCAATCCAGGGCTGATCTATGCCTCGCACAAGGGGTTCCTCAGCGGGCCATACGATAACCGCCTGGCGCTGGATGAAGTGGTACAGATGATGGCCGGTCTGGCCTACATGACAGGGCCAGTGGGGCGCCCGCTGCGCGCAGGCAGCTCGGTGAACGACATCATGGGTGGCATGTTCGGCGCCATTGGCGTGCTGGCCGCACTCAACGAGCGCCACAGCACCGGCAGGGGCCGTGAGGTGCAAAGTGCCCTGTACGAGAATTGCGTGCTGCTGGCTGCCCAGCATATGCAGCAGTACGTGGTCACCGGTGAAGCCGCAGCGCCGATGTCGAACCGCATCAGTGCCTGGGCCATCTATGACGTGTTCACTTTTGCCGGTGGCGAGCAGATGTTTGTCGCCGCCACAGGGGAAGGCCAGTGGCACGCGTTATGCCGGGTACTGGGGCAAACCGCTTTGCTTGATGACCCGACCCTTGGTAGCAATAACGACCGCGTGTTGCAGCGGCCACGGCTGCTGGCGCACCTGGCCGAGGTGTTTGCGCCGCTGGACGCCGGGCAGTTGGCGGTGCAGCTGGAAGCCAACGGCATTCCTTTCGCGCCGATCCGCCGCCCTGAAGAGCTGTTCGAGGACCCCCACCTGCTACAGAGCGGTGGCATGGCCGAGCTGCAACTGGAAGACGGCAGCCACACACCGATGCCGTTATTGCCGCTGTCACTGGACGGCCAGCGCCTGCAGCCACGGCGGGCGATCGCGCGGATTGGTGAGCACACCCGCCAAGTGATGCGTGAACTGGGTTACAGCGACGCGCACATTGCCCAGCTGTGTGCGGCGGGCGTGCTGAAAACAGACGACGCGGCGTGAGGAGGGCTTGAGATGGCGATCTACCAATATGACAACCTTGCGCCCAACCTGCACCCGGAAACGTTCATCGCCGAGGATGCCAGCGTCATCGGCGACGTTACCCTGGAACAAGGCGTCAGTGTATGGCCGCAGGCCGTGCTACGGGGCGACAACGAAGCGATCCGTATCGGCCAGCACAGCAACGTGCAGGAGGGTGCTGTCTTGCATGCCGACCCCGGCTTTGCGTTGACAGTGGGGCAAGGTGTCACCATCGGCCACCAGGCCATGCTGCACGGCTGCACCATCGGCGATGGCGCGCTGATCGGCATTCAGGCGGTGGTGCTCAATGGCGCGGTCATCGGCAACAACTGCCTGGTGGGTGCCGGCGCCATCGTCACCGAAGGCAAGGTGTTTCCCGACAACTCGTTGATTCTGGGCGCACCTGCCAAGGTAGTGCGCGAGCTCACTGCCGATGCCATCGCCAGTATGCAGCGCAATGCGACCGAGTACGTCGCAAAAGGCCAGAGCTTCAAGGAAAAGCTGATCCGTATTCGCTAAAAAAACCTGCTGGTGGCGCCCTTCGAGACGTCGCTGCTCTCCAATAATTACAAGAATGGAGATTCACCATGGTTGCTTTGACCGGCGAACTGGCGCGTGAGCGCAACGACAGTCACATCAATGAGCTACTGCTATACCGCCGTGTGGCCTGGCGCATCATGCCGCTGGCTATCATCTGCTTCCTGTTCTCCTACTTCGACCGCATCAACATCAGTTTTGCGAAGACACAAATGCAGCAGGAACTGGGCCTCAGCGATGCCGCCTACGGCCTGGCCGCGAGCATGTTCTTCGTCGGCTACGTGCTGTTCGAAGTGCCCAGCAGTCTTGGCCTGAAACGCTACGGGGCTCCGGCCTGGATCTGCCGGATCATGGTGTCCTGGGGCCTGGCGACGGCTGCGCTGGTATTTGCCTATACCCAGTACACGCTGTACTTCCTGCGCTTTCTGATCGGCGTCATGGAGGCCGGTTTCGGCCCGGCGATCCTGTTTTACCTGGCATGCTGGTTCCCCCGCAAGCACCTGGCGAAGATGAATGGCCTGTGGTTCCTGGCGGTGCCGCTGGCCGGTGCGGTGGGTGGCCCGGCTGCGGGCTTTTTGCTGGGGACAATGGACGGCGTGCTGGGCCTCGCTGGCTGGCACTGGTTGTTCCTGATGTCCGGGCTGCCGTGTGTGCTGCTGGGCCTGCTGGTGCTATGGAAGCTGGACCGTGATATCGAGGCGGCGAAATGGTTGAGCCGCGAGGAGAAGGACCTGCTGGCGGAGAACCTTGCCCAGGACAAACGCACCGCAAAACCGATACTCGGCTCGATCTGGCGGGTGTTGCTGACCCGTGAAGTGGCGATCATGGCGTTTATCTACTACGTGGTCAAAACCGCGTCCTACGGACTTAATTTTTGGATGCCGCACCTGATCAAGTCCTCGGGGGTGCAAGACATGCTCTGGGTTGGCGTGCTGTCGGCATTGCCCTACGCGGTAGCGTGCATCGGCATGGTGTTGCTGACTCGTCACTCCGACCGCACCGGCGAACGCAAGCGCTATCTGGTGTACTGCCTGCTGGCGGCCGCCGCCGGTTACCTGCTGGCGTGCCTGTTCTCCGGCTCTCCCTTCGCGATGATGACCGCGCTGGTGCTGGCCACCGCGGGCACCTTTATCGCTATCCCGATCTTCTGGACCATTCCACAGTCGACGTTCTCGGGGCTGGCCATTGCCACCGGCACCGCCGCGATCAACTCGGTGGGACAGCTGAGCGGCATCGTTGCACCAGTGATGGTGGGCAAGATCAATGACCTTACCGACAGCACCTACATGGGCATGCTGTCAATCGCGCCGCTGATCCTGGTCGCATGCCTGGTGGTGATGCGTTGCGTGCGCAACCCCAAAAGCTGATTGGCGCTGAGTCTTCGAACAACAACAAGAATAAGCACAAGGCATACCAATGATCGTGATCTTTCGGCGAGCATCGCTGGTACTCTCGGCGCTTTACTGCGCCTGTCAAACCGCCCAGGCTGCCTTTATCCATGACGGCAGTGGCAGCCTGGAACTACGCAATTTCTATTTCGACCGCGACTTTCACGGTGACAGCGCCACGCAATCGCGGCGCAGTGAATGGGCCCAAGGCTTCATGCTGCGCTTGCAGTCTGGGTATACCGACGGCGTGGTTGGCTTTGGCCTGGACGCAGCCGGCATGCTGGGGCTCAAGCTGGACTCATCGCCTGACCGTAGCGGTTCCGGGCTGTTGCCGCGAGGCAGCGACAAACGCGCCGCAGATGACTACGCCAAGGCCGTGGCTACCTTCAAGGCCAGGCTGGCACAGAGCGAATTGAAAGCGGGGGGCCTGAGCCCGCAACTGCCATTGCTGGCGTCCAACAGCAGCCGCTTGTTCCCCCAGTGGTTCAACGGTGTGCAACTGGTGAGCAAAGACTTGGACCGGTTTACGTTCACCCTGCTGCAGGTGAAGGCCACCAAATTGCGTGACTCCACCGACTATGAGGACCTGACCGCCATGGCGCAGCAAGGGGCCTATTCGGCGACGGCCACCAGTGATCGCCTGCGCTACGCCGGTGTCGATTACCAGCCGTTGAACAACCTGACCCTCAGCCTTCACACCAGTGTGCTCGAAGACCTGTTCCGGCGTGATTTTGCCGGTTTCAAGTTCAAGACCCACCTCGGGCCGGGGGATGTGTTCACCGAGTGGCGCTGGTTCAATGCAAGGAAGCAGGGCCGGGCGTTGCTGGGCGGAGTCGACAATCAGACCCTCAGTACCAACTTCGGGTACAGCGTTCAGGGCCACACGTTCAGTGGCGGCTATCAGAAAGTGCGCGGGGATACGGCATATGCCTACGTGGGGGGCACCGATACCTACCTGTTCAGCGAACAGCAGGTCAGCACATTTGCCCTGGCCAACGAACGGGCGTGGATGCTGCGCTACGACTTCAATTTTGCTGCTGTAGGCATCCCCGGGCTGACGTTCAACGTGCGTTATGTTAAGGGCAATCAGGTGGACCCGCAGCGCATTGCCAGCGCCAAGGGCAGGACATTGGCGGCTGCCGACGGAGAGGGGCGGGAATGGGAGCGGACTACGGATATTACCTATGTGGTGCAGTCGGGGGCGCTCAGGAATGTGTCGCTGCGTTGGCGCAATGCGAGCATGCGCTCGAATTTTGCCGATGCAGCGGATGAGAACCGGGTGATCGTGGGGTACACGTTCGAATTCTGAATTCAGACACAATCATTCGTTGGGCCCAGCCGGTTTCTCTTGCGCTTTGGATCTGCGCGGTTTGCGTGGCTTTTTCGCCGGCCGCTTACCGGGCTTGAGCTGCCAGCGGTCGGCGTTGGCGAGCAGGCGTGCCTGGATTACGGGTGGGTAGTCGTTCAGGGTTGTGACGGGGGGAATGGGCTTGCCAGGCAGGCCGGCCTCGCGGATGACCTTCGGCCAGCGCGGTCGCCAGCACAGCAGCAGGCTGAGCCAGTGGCCGGTGCCGATGATGACGAACGCGGGCCAGACAAACAGCAGCGCAACTTTGAACAGCCA
>PJUE01000138.1_pt1 | contig 90296 bp, 62 predicted proteins | sample 1512171 | NCBI WGS metagenome assembly PJUE01 (sample SAMN08177674, study PRJNA422409) | Feces metagenome, whole genome shotgun sequencing project. | isolation source: Chicken feces (3) enriched on wood chips: alkali lignin treatment | host: Gallus gallus | place: USA: Madison | collected 2015-01-15
AGATTAAAGGATTGTTCCTCAGGAAAATCCATGCCGTGACTTTTAAAGGATGGCTATTAAAAATCTCCCTGTTCATCTTCGCCTTTACATTGAACAAAATTGTGTAACTCGCAACTTGAGTTAGTTAGTTAGTTAGTTAGTTAGTTAGTTAGTTAGTTAGTTAGTTAGTTAGTTTCATCCCCCTCATCCGCCCTTTAGGCACCTTCTCCCTCAGGGAGAAGGCAAAAAGATGAAAGAGCAGAAGCGATAAAACGCAGGCATTACAATAACATCACTGCCAATGTTCCGTCTCCTCTGGGGAGAGGGATTAAGGGTGAGGGGGTGAATTTAAATAGTTCAATATGTTATGTTACAGGTGTTTATAGTGATAAAGAGCTTGAGATCCAAAGACTAAAGCGACATGACTAACAACTAACCAACTAATGACTTAGCGCCCTTTGTGGTTTTTAAAATAAAAATATAATATCGAATATAAAATCTAACCTTAATCTTATGAAGGTATCTAAACTTAAGTCTCTTTTATTACTGATCGCGCTCTTTTTTAGCACAAGTACTTTTGCGCAGCAATATTTTAACGTTACTAAATACGGAGCGAAAAATGACAGTACCAGGCTGGCAACAGACGCTATAAAAAAAGCCATTGATGCGGCAGCGAAAGTTGGTGGCGGGACGGTTTATTTTCCTGCCGGAAAATATTTGACTGGTCCTATACATTTAAAAAGCAATATCACCATTTTTATAGATGCTGGTGCAGAACTGCATTTCAGCGATAATTTCGATCATTACTTGCCAATGGTTCCATCCAGATGGGAAGGTACAGAAGTAATCAATTTTTCACCGTTATTTTATGCAAAAGACGTAGAAAACATCGCAATTGTTGGTCGTGGTTTAATTGATGGTCATGGTAAAAACTGGTGGAGATTTTCTGAAGTAGAAGTAAAGAAATTAACAGAAGACAGCAAATGGCAAAAAGAATTTAAACGCTTGAATCCGAATGTGTTGGCTCCGGATCTGCCGGGCTGGATTGAAAGAGGTTTTCTACGCCCGCCTTTTATCCAGTTTATGAACTGTAAAAATGTACAGATCAAGGATATCAAGATTCAAAATTCGCCATTCTGGACAATCAATCCGCAATATTGTGATAATGTAACAGTGGATGGAATTACAATAGACAATCCACCTTCTCCAAATACAGACGGTATTAACCCGGAATCTTGTCGGAATGTAAGAATTGCAAACTGTCATATATCAGTTGGTGATGATTGTATTACCATTAAGTCAGGAAAAGACCGTTCTGGAAGAAAAGTAAATATCCCGGCAGAAAATTATACCATTACCAATTGTACCATGTTACGCGGACATGGAGGTGTGGTAATAGGCAGTGAAATGTCTGGAGGCGTTAAAAATATAGCGATTACTAACTGTATTTTTGATGGTACAGATCGCGGAATTAGAATTAAATCAGCAAGAGGTAGAGGTGGTGTTGTAGAAGATATCCGCGTAAGCAATATCATTATGAGAAATATCAGAGATCAGGCAATTGTATTGGATTTACAGTATGCAAAAACCAATCCTGAGCCTATTTCCGAACGAACACCAATTTTCAGAAACATTCACATTAGTGATATTACAGCTTCTACAAATAGAGCTGGTTATCTGAATGGTCTGGAGGAATTGCCAATTTCAAATATCAGCTTCAATAATGTCAACATGACTGCGAATACTGGCTTTCTGATTAAGAATTCCAAAGATATCAGCTTCAACAATGTTCAGCTAAATGCTAAAAGCGGAAATATCATCACCACCGAAAATGTATCGAATGTAAATGTAAATGGTGTCAGGACTTTTGAACCTAAAGCCGGAGCTGCCTTGGTAGAGCTAACTAATACTCAGGGTGTTTATATCCATAATTCTTTTCCTATTGCAGGTACAGACACTTTTGTTTCTGTAAAAGGCGAACAATCTAAAGATATTGTGATCACAAACAATAATCTGAAAAATGTAGCTAAGGTTTTAGATAAAGCTGCAGATGTGAAAAATGAAATTCAGGTAACCGGAAATATCCAAAAATAAGATGAATAAAACTGCGTTAAAGGCGATTCTAATATGTTTGGGTTTGGGAAGTACTTTCGTCTCTCAAGCTCAGCAATCAAAAAATGTCTTGTGGTATAAACAACCTGCAAAAGAATGGACAGAAGCTTTGCCTATTGGAAATGGTAAAATTGGAGCCATGATTTTTGGAGGTGTGGCACAAGACAGAATCCAGTTTAACGAAGAAACCTTATGGACCGGAAGTCCGCGAAACTATAATAAACCAGATGCTTATAAATATCTCCCGCAGATTAGAACACTTTTGCAGCAAGGTAAGCAGCGCGAAGCTGAAGCTTTGGCTATGCAGGAGTTTATGGGATTGAAAAGCGAAGCAGGAGATAAGGAAGCATGGTTGAAAGAAATAGAGAAAACTAGGCTGAACCCGAAAGGGCCGGCCGCTACTAGTTTTAATGATAAAGAATGGAAAGGCTTTTATGTACCGACTTATGAAGGCTGGGAAACTTTGGGTTTAGAAGGTCTGGATGGTGCGTTATGGTTTAGAACGCAGTTTACTCTGCCTGATAATTGGAAAGGTCAGGATTTAATACTGGACTTAAATAAAATCAGACAGGTAGATTATATCTATATAAACGGGCATTTGGTTGGTCATTCAGAAGGAGACGACGTAAAAAGAAATTACACTATTCCGGCTAAATATCTAAAGCCTGGAAAAAATATGGTTGCTGTCCAGGTAATCAATTTTATTGATAAAGGTGGTATTTCAGGATATAAAGATACCACCCAACATATAGGAGTGTTTCCGAAAGGGAAATCTGTAAAAGAAGGAATTTCTTTAAACGGAAACTGGAAGTACTGGGTTCAGGATGATAACCCTCCGGCTCCTGCGGTTTATCAGGCAAGTTATCAGCCTTTTGGTGATATTTATCTGAACTTTAAACATCAGGAATATACAAACTATAAACGCGAACTGGATTTGAATTCCGCTCTGGCTAAAACATCTTATAGCCATAAAGGAACAAATTATACAAGAACGTATTTTGTAAATGCTCCTCAAAATACTTTGGTGATTCATCTGGAAGCTAATCAGCCGAAAAATGTAACTTTTACAGCATCTTTTGATTCTCCGCATTCACAAAAAAGCATTCGTAAAATAGATGATCGCACTCTTGCTTTAGATGTAAAGGTTAAATACGGAGCACTGTTTGGCGAAAGTATTCTGCATTTAAAAAATAAGAATGGAAAGATAAGTGTTAAAAATAATCAGCTGGTTGTAGAAGGTGCAGATGAAGTGACTTTAATGTTATTTGCCGCAACTAATTTTGTGAATTTTCAGGATGTTTCTGGAAAGCCATCTGTTAAAAATCAACAGACTTTAGCATCTGCTAAAAATCTGGATTATCAGACTTTAAAACAAAACCATCTACAGGATTATACAAGTTTATACAATCGTTTCAGCTTAAGTTTTGCAGGAAATTCCAGAGAGGATTTGCCGACAGATGAACGCATTCGGGAATTTTCAAAAACAGCTAATGATCCCGCTTTATTGGCTTTGTATGCCCAATACGGACGCTATTTATTGATCTCATCATCCAGAGCCAATACGCAGCCAGCTAATTTGCAGGGTATCTGGAATCATCTGCTGGCGCCTTCATGGGGAAGTAAATACACCACAAATATTAATGTGGAAATGAATTACTGGCTGTCGGAAATGCTGAACCTTTCCGATTTACACCAGCCACTTTTTGGGATGATAGATGATTTATCCAAAAGTGGAGCCGAAACAGCTAAAAATTATTATAATCTTCCGGGCTGGGTTCTACACCACAATACGGATATCTGGCGCGGAGCTGCACCAATAAATAATTCCAATCACGGGATTTGGCCAACAGGAGGTGCATGGTTAACAACACATCTTTTAGAACATTATGCTTTTACAAAAGACCAAGCTTTTTTGAGAAAGTATTACCCGATTATTAAGAATTCGGTACTATTTTATAAAGACTTTTTAGTTGTAGATCCAATAAGCGGATGTTTGATTAGTACACCGTCGAACTCGCCTGAACATGGTGGTTTGGTTGCAGGTCCAACCATGGATCATCAAATCATCAGGGCTTTATTTGATGGTTTTGTAAATGTGAGTGCAACTTTAGGTTTAGATGAGGATTTGAGAAAGGAAATCCAAACTAAAAAACAACAAATTTTACCAAATAAAATTGGTAAGTATGGGCAGTTACAGGAGTGGATGGTTGATGTAGATGATAGAAACGATAAGCATCGTCACGTTTCTCATTTGTGGGCATTGCATCCTGGAAATGAGATCAATTGGGAAACGACTCCTGATTTGTTAGAGGCTACCAAACAAACTTTAAAATTTAGAGGTGATGATGGAACCGGATGGAGTTTGGCGTGGAAGATCAATTTCTGGGCGAGGTTGAGAGACGGTGAGCATACTTACAAAATGATGCAGATGTTGTTGGCACCGGCTGGAAAAAGTGGCGGATCTTATCCAAATCTGTTTGACGCACATCCGCCTTTCCAGATAGACGGTAACTTTGGTGGAGCGGCGGGCATTGCAGAAATGTTGGTACAAAGTCATACTTCTTTTATAGAAATTTTACCGGCTTTGCCTCAGGCTTTACAAACGGGAGAAGTTAAAGGACTGAAAGCAAGAGGTGGTTTTGAACTGGATTTCTCGTGGTCAAAAGGCAAGTTGCAAAAGTTAACGGTTAAATCTCTGGCAGGAGGAAATTGCCGTTTGAAAGTTGGAACTTTAGAGCAGGACTTTAAAACTGAAAAAGGCGTAAGTTATGTTTTTGATGGGAGTTTGCAGGAATTATAATGTCTGTAATGATAATAAGTGCCGTCATTTCTAACGGGGAACGAGGAGAAATCTCCTTTATGAGTGCTTTCGCGATTGAAATGACGCTAAAAAGGTAGTCATGCTGAACTTGTTTCAGCATCTCATTATACAAATAATCTTTTTATGATGGGATCCCGAATCGAGTTCGGGATGACGCAATGATGAGTGGTTCTCCCTATCTGTTGGTTTCTCGGTTCAATCGACATATCATATTAAGCCTCGTAGCAAACCAGAACAATTAAAAGCGAAGACAATTTAAAGAACATAAGGTTTTTGAATTTTTACTTTATATAGAAAATGAATTTATTGAGAAGCGGATTAACAAGCATATTTTTATTAATTTCTTTTTACTTATCTAATGCAGCAGAGATAAGGAAATCCATTTCCTTAAATAACGAATGGAGAACTGTGGCTGATGATTTTGATAAAGAAAAATACAACGACTTTAATCAGGCATCATTTAATGATAAAGATTGGAAGAAAGTAAACGTTCCGCATAATTGGGATAAATACGAAGGATACAGAAGGCTTTTGCATGGTAACAGACACGGCTATGCCTGGTATAGGAAAACGTTCAAAGTAGAAGATCAACCAAATGCCAATAAAAGATATTTCCTGTTTTTTGAAGGAGTAGGATCTTACGCTACGATATGGTTAAACGGGAAACAGGTAGGTTATCACGCCGGTGGCAGAACAACTTTTACTTTGGATATTTCAAAGGAAATTTTGTTGAATAATCAGGAGAATATTTTGGCTGTAAGAGCCGATCATCCGGCCGAGATCAGAGATTTGCCCTGGGTAGATGGTGGATGTTCATCGGAAAGAGGTTTTTCTGAAGGATCGCAACCAATGGGTATTTTTCGTCCTGTTCAATTAATCGTAACTAACGATGTAAAGGTTGAGCCTTTTGGTGTGCATATCTGGAACGATGAGCAGATTTCGGAAAAAGAAGCCACCTTACATCTGACTACGGAAATTAAAAATTATGGATCGAAATCGAAAAAAGTAACAATCAGACAGAGCTTTTTAGATGCCAAAGGAAATTCGGTATTTCAACTAAATCATACACAGAATTTAAAAGGATTACAACAACTTGTAGTTAAACAACAGTCTCCTAAAATAGCGAATCCTATTTTATGGGACTTGGAAAATCCATACCTGTATACCTTAAAAACCCAGATTTTGGAAAATAATCAGGTGATAGATGAGATAAAAACACCTTACGGAATTAGATGGGTAAGCTGGCCGCTGGGATTGACACCGAATGGAGGAAAAACCTTTATGCTGAATGGGAAAACTGTATTCCTGAATGGAATTGCAGAGTACGAACATTTAATAGGAAATTCTCACGCATTTTCCGACGAACAGGTTTATTCGAGAGCTTCTCAAATGAAATCAGCAGGTTTTAATTCTTTTAGAGAAGGGCACCAGCCACATAATTTGCGCTATCAGGAATTTTGGGATGCCAATGGCGTTTTATTATGGACCCAGTTATCGGCACATATATGGTTCGATAATCCAGCGTTTAAAAAGAATTTTAAAAGCCTTTTAATAGATTGGGTGAAGGAAAGAAGAAACAGTCCATCAGTTATTTTATGGGGATTACAGAATGAAAGCACTATTCCGGAAGACTTTGCCAGAGAATGTACAGAATTGATCAGAAGTCTGGATCCAACGGCTTCTAAACAGCGTTTAGTAACTACCTGTAACGGTGGAAAAGGAACAGACTGGGACGTTCCGCAAAACTGGACGGGAACTTACGGAGGTTCGCCTGCTGCCTATGGCGAAGATTTGAAACGTCAGGTTTTAGTAGGAGAATATGGTGCCTGGAGAACTTTAGATTTACATTCCGAAGGCCCGCATTTACCAAATGTACAGGATTATAACGAAGACCGTTTTACACATATTATGGAAACCAAGGTGCGTTTGGCTGATTCGGTGAAAAATGAAGTAGCCGGCCATTATTTCTGGTTGTGGACATCTCACGATAATCCGGGACGTGTACAAGGCGGCGAGGGTTTACGCGAGTTGGATAGAGTTGGTCCTGTAAACTATAAAGGTTTATTAACACCCTGGGAAGAACCGACTGATGCATTGTATATGTTTAAAGCAAACTTTGCATCCAAACAAAAGGAACCCATGCTTTATATAGCATCACATACCTGGCCGGAGCGTTGGAACAGTGCCGGGGTAAAGAATAATATCAATATTTATTCGAATTGTGATGAGGTAGCACTGATGAATGATATTGACGGACCGGTTTTAACCAGACAAAAAAATCCGGGCTTGGGAAAGCATTTCGTATTTAATAACGTGTTTATAAAATACAATGTACTTTATGCGGTTGGTTATGTTGACGGAAAAGCTGTAGCCAAAGATGTGCTTGTATTAAACAATCTGACGCGATCTCCGAATTTCGAAGCGCTTTATGCTTTTGAGGACAGCGGACTGATTAAACCCACAACAGGTTTGAATTATATCTATAGATATAATTGCGGTGGAGGAGATTATACCGATCAGTTCGGAAATGTATGGCTGGCCGATAGAAGAAAAACAACTTCCAATGCCTATGGATCTTCTTCCTGGACAAATGCTTTTCCGGGAATTCCAGCATTTTTTGCCAGTCAGCGAAGAACTTTCGACCCAATTTCGAATACCAGAGATTGGGGATTATTTCAGGAATTCCGATATGGAAGAGACGAATTGAAATTTGAATTTGAGGTTCCTGATGGAGAATATCAGGTTGAATTGTTTTTTATAGAACCCTGGTTGGGAACAGGTGGTGGTACAGATGCCTCTAAATGGAGACTGTTTGATATTGCTGTAAACGATGAAATAAAAATAAAAAATCTGGATATATGGAAAGAAGCCCGCCATGATCAGGTTTTAAAGAAAGTTATTTCAGCAAAACCGAAAAATGGAAAACTGATGATCCATTTTCCAAATGTCAAAGCCGGACAAGCATTAATTTCTGCCATTGCTATCGCTACGAAAGATCAATCTGTTATTAAGGCAAGACCTGTCTTTAGCGAGTTTGTGGAAGATAACAATCAGATTGTACTGAAAAAATGGGCAGACATAGGGAACAAGTACAGTGCAGATAGAAGCTTCTCTACATTGACCCCGGCATTATTTGGAAGTGAATATTTAGTAAAAACAGCTATAAAAGAAAATATCAGTGTAAAACTAAAAGAAAAAGCAACAGTTTATCTGGCTATTAAAAAGACTCCTTTTAAGGCTTATGTTCCACAAGGTTTTGATGATGCAAAGGAATCGTTTAAAAACAATATGGGAGAGCAGTTTAATGTTCATATAAAGCGGGCAGAAAAAGGTGAAGTACTGAATTTTGAAAAACTGGATTTTCCAAATGATATACTTTTCTTTAATGAAGTCAACGGGTTACAACCAGCATACGATTTAAAAACGGCAACCACCTATAAGGCCAATACTTTAAAGCCAGAGGATGGAATTGAAAAAATAGATTTTTTAAAACAAGACAGGCTGATTTTTAGAAAAGATAATGCTGTTATAGAATTTGAGATAAAAGTTGGTGTGGCAGACGTTTATTCGCTGACTTTTAAATATCATAATCCATTTAAAGAAGTTAAAACCGCCAGTGTTGAAGTAGTGACTTTGGACGGAATGGTTTTAAAGCCTGCGGAACTCATCCAGTTGGATCCAACGAGAGAAGGAAAGTGGAACTATTTCAATACCAATACCGGAACCATGATTAATGCAGGAACTTATAAAGTCCGTTTAAAAGCTATTGATGCAAAGGATGTTTATGTGGATGGTTTGGATGTTCAGTAGTTTTCGCAGTATCTGGTAGTTAGTATGAAGTATAGAGATGTCCGAAGTCGGGAGATGGAAGACCGAAGTTTGGTAGAATAACCACAAAGTGCACAAAGAATGCACAAAGTACACAAAGTAAAAGAACTTCGCGTACTTTGTGAAAATCCTGGTATTCTTTGCGGTTTTTCAACATTAGAAACTAAACATTTAAAATTCCATCAGTTTCTATTCAGGTACTTCTTTTTATAATCTAACGGAGTCATTCCGGTAACCTTTTTAAAATGTCTATAGAAATTGGACACATTATTAAAACCACATTCGAAACAAATGACCTCGGTAGGAAGTTTATTTTCAACCAATAGGCGACAAGCGTGACTTATACGTATTTCGATTAGAAAATCATAATAAGTCTTTTTGGTCATCATTTTAAAATAACGGCAGAAAGACGTAACGCTAAGGTTAGATATATTGGCAATCTCTTCCAATGAGATATCTTTTTTATAATTACTATGTGTATAATTAAATACATTGTTTAAACGTATGGTGTCCGCTTCGTTAGATTGAAGAAATGCACTTTGTGTTTTTACAATAGTATCGCATTCTTCGCTTTTGGCAAGTGTCTTCAAAATCTTTAACAAAGCAATTACCCGGTCTAAGCCATCTGTCTCAACACATTCCTTCATCAATTTAGCAATTTCCTTTTGTGTTTGGCCCTTAACTTTTAAGCCGTTTTTAGCTTTTTCATAGAGTTTCGGAATCAGGTATGCTTCTGGGATAGATAAGAAAGTTTTTCCCAAGCAGTCAGGTAAAAATTGTATTACAATAGCTTCAATCTCATAATCCGGATTGTTTTGATAGTATTCTTCCTTACACCGCCAGGCATGAGATAAGTTTTCTCCAACTAAAATAATTTCTCCGGGGTGAAAGTTGCTGATATTATCACCAATAAATCGAACACCTTCGCCGCGAATAGTATAATGTAACTCTAATTCTGCATGGTAATGCCATATGTTACCAAAATTAGGCATAATATCGTGTCTGGCGGTAAAAGAGCTTTCCAGTTTCACAGGTACCTTTCGAAATAATGGCTTCATATTAATTTGTGTTAACAGTTTATTCTGAAGAATGAAAAATTGAGCACTAATATACAAAAAATATAATATGATAATATCCTATAAGGAATAGGCAATAAGTAATAAAAATACTACTCATCATTTCTAGAGCTTTGATAAAGGGAATATTAAGTCAATATTATGAAGTTGTTAATGAAAAATGTGATGAGTTTGTGCATTCTGATTTTCTTCGCGCAAACGGCTTTTAGTCAGTCGGCAAAGCAAAAAGAAGATGAGTATACTAAAGTCATCACAGTAAGAGCTGATAAAATAGTTGCTAATCTGGGAATAAGTGATTCGGGTAAGTATAATAAAGTTAGAGATATTATCGTGAATCAGTATAGAAGTTTAAGCAATCATCATGATGGAAGAGCTGAAAATATTAAGGCTATCAAATCAAAATATAGTGCTCAAAAAGACCTGAGGGACGAGAAGATAAAGGAGTATGAGCAAAAGGAGGATAAAGTACTTAGAAAAATACACAAATCATATATAGCTAAGCTTTCGAAGCAATTGAATGCTGCTCAGCTAGAGCAGGTTAAAGACGGCATGACTTATGGCGTTTTACCGATTACAATAAAGGCCTATAACGAAATGTTGCCTCAGCTTACACAGGAGCAAAAAAGCACAATATTATCTTACTTGACAGAAGCCAGAGAATTGGCGATGGATGCTGCTGGTTCCAAGGAAAAACATCATGTTTTTGGAAAATACAAAGGTAAGATCAATAATTATTTGTCAGCTCAGGGGATTAATATGAAGAAGGCGGGAGAGGAATGGCAACAGCGCATTAAAAATGCGAAAAACAATAAAAAGTAATAAAGATAATATTGTATAATTTATAGAGAAAATGCTATAGAAATTTAGCCGTGTTCGAGCTTAACTTTGATAATATATTAGTATGATTTTTTCTAATGTGTTGTAATAAAGTGAGTTGTGGATTGTGTTTCGGATCGAAAGGGAGATTGATTTTACAATAAAGAATTAAAGCACTTGTTTTTTGTTAAATATCTTTTTATAGTAAGAGAAAGTTATTAGAATCTGTTTTTAGTAAAATACTATAGGTTGTTGATAATATTCTACAATAAAAAAGATTAAAGACCTTGTACCTTGGATTTATTATTTAAACCTAAAAGTGTAAATAAATGTTATTGTGAGAAGAGGTTCCCTGTAAAGGGGGCTTTTGCAATATGATTATAAACCAAATCAATTAAATTGAAAAAGAGAAAAGTAATGGAATTATCTTTACAAATGCTGCAGGGAAAAAGCAGAAAGCTAAAGGCTGTTTATGTGCCTTTAATAGTTGCTCTTTTTCTGCCAGGCGCTCAAGCAACAGAAGCTAAAGAAAAAAGGCTGACAGAATACGGGAAAGAAGCTGCCCGTTTTGTTAACGTTACAGGTACTGTTAGAGACAGTAAGGGAGAACCTTTACCGGGGGTTACTGTAACTATTAAAGGAACAAAGACATCTACAGCTACAGATGGCAATGGCGTTTTTAGGTTGAACTTACCTATAGGTAATGAAACTTTAGTTTTTAACTTTCTAGGGTTTAAATCTAAAGAAGTTCAGGCAGGGGGAAGTTCTAATTTAACGGTTGTGTTAGAGGAAAGTACATCTACATTGAATGAGGTTGTCGTAGTAGGTTATGGAACACAGAAAAAAGCACACTTAACAGGTTCCGTTGTTGATATTAAAGCTGAAGAAATTGAAAATATTCCAGCCACAAATGTGGGAGCCGCTTTGGCAGGACGACTTATAGGGGTGGGAGTGAGTGGAGGTAATTCACGGCCTGGTTCTAAAGCTAGCATCGCGATTAGAAACCCTGTTGGCGTTTTTTCAAAAGATGGGGGGTCAAATGCTCCACTATATGTGATTGACGGAGTAGCGCAAGCTAGTCCCAATGGTTCACCAGATCCTACACAATTTAATAACCTCGATCCTTCAGAAATTGAATCTATTTCTTTTCTTAAGGATGCTGCAGCAGCTATTTATGGAGTAAGAGGGGCAAATGGAGTAGTTTTAGTTACTACAAAAAGAGGTCAGGTTGGTAAGCCTAGAGTTAGCTATAGCGGTTCATATGCTATTAATGATGAAGCTTACCGAACAAAAATGATGGATGCTTATCAGTTTGGTTTATATACAAACATTCTTAATGGACCTAATGGTAATAATAAAAATGAGATCAATACAACGGATTATAACAACTATCTGTTTTCTCAAGATGAATTAGACTATTTTAAGACTATTAATTTTGATCGCTTAGAAGATGCGTGGAAAGCCTCTTACTTAATGCGCCACGCTTTAAATGTAAGTGGTGGAACAGAAACAGCAAACTACTTTGCGGGTATTACTTATTCTAAACAGGATGGGAACTTAAACACTCTTGACTATAATAAATGGAATTTTAGAGCAGGAACAGATGTTAGACCAGCGAAAAATCTTAAAGTAGGCTTACAGGTTTCAGCATATAATGATGATTTAACTAAAACCTTTAATAAGGTCTCAGGTGAAGGTCAGGAAGATGATTATAAGAATTTATTGCTAGCTCCCCGGTATGTTCCAGAATATGTAGATGGTTATGCCGTTTGGTTACCAGGTAGGACAAATGATTTATCTAGATATCATTATGGCGAAATTCAAAGGTTAGGTAATATTGCTGAAAACAGATCTAATTTTATGACTGTTAATTTAAATGCCGAGTACGAAATTCCATGGGTGAAAGGGTTAAAAGCCAGAGCTTCTTATTCAAGAAATACCCAAATATCGAGAGGCAGCCAGATAGGAACGAAATATGATATCTATAGTTTTAGTGGCATGAAGGGTGAAAATGGACATATCTATGAAGGTGCCACAGGGCCTGTCGCTTTAAGTGTCTCAAATGGTAACCGTTTGTACTACTCAAATATCAATGCTAGAAATATTCAAAGTAATTTGTTTATTTCTTACGACAGACAGTTCGGAAAGCATAATCTAAGCGGTTTATTTGGTGTTGAAAGAGGCGAAGCAAACAATAATCAGGAGGATGTGTGGAGAGACAGTCCAATTGCCTCAACTAATGGACAGTTTGGTACAGCTTTCGGAGCCATAGATGGAAAGACTGCAGGTAATGAATCTGGTTCGTTAGGATATATCGGGCGTTTGAATTACAGATATGAAGATAAATATTTAGCTGAATTCCTTTTCCGTACAGATGCATCTACACGTTTTGCTCCAGAAAATTATTGGGGTAAATTTTATTCAGGTTCATTCGGTTGGGTTGTGTCGCAGGAAGATTTCTTCAATGTTAACTGGATTGACTTTTTGAAAGTAAGGTATTCAACAGGTTTACTTGGTAGTGACCAAACTGGAGCTTGGCAATGGAGACAAAGATATACATTCCAAGGAGGTAAAGGAGGCGTTTTTGGAGGTAATAACAACGCTACAATTGGTATGAAAATGGAAAAATCTCCAAATAGGAATGCCACTTGGTCGTCCGAGTATAAAAACAACTTAGGGTTAGATCTCCGATTCTTAAATGACAGATTATCATCTACGATAGATGCTTATTATAACCACGGTTATGACATTTTGATAGAACGTATCGGAAGTGTACCACCAACAGTGGGGGGGTCTGTAGCTTCTCAAAATTATGGAAAAGTTGACTACTTTGGTTATGAATTTAGTTTAGGATGGAATGATAAAGTTGGCGATTTTACATACGGTATTAATACGCGTTTGTCATGGAGTGATGACAGGGTGTATCGTATGAATTATAATGAAACAGATATGTTGTATCCTTGGAGAGCTAGCTATAACCGTTCTTCTGACTTGGGGCAATGGGGGTATGATTATCTTGGAATGTTTAGAACACAAGATGAAATTAATGCATATGTAGCTGAGTATGGCATAACACAGATGTTAAATGTGAATGCGGCTGATTTAAAGCCAGGAATGTTATATTACCGAGATGTGAGAGGGCCACTACAAGCAGATGGTACATTCGCAGCTCCAGATGGGATTGTAGATAGCAATGACCAAATACAATTAAATGATAGAGCTAGTGCTCATTATGGTTATGGTGTTACCTTAAAAGCGGGGTATAAAAACTTTTCGTTAGATGTTGTCATTGCAGGAAGTTTTGGAGGGTGGAATGAGATTACAGAACGAGATGCTTTAAATTCAGACATTAGAAGAAACTATACAAGCTTACCTGTAATTTGGGGAAATGTTTATGATCCTGTCTTAAATCCATCTGGCACAATGCCTAATCCTGCTTGGCAAGATACTTATAACGTTTCATCTAATTTTTGGAAAACAAGTAATTTCACTATGCGTATAACTAGTTTTAATTTGAACTATTCATTACCAAAAAGTATTACAAGCGCACTGAAAATTAATAGAGCAAATGTATTCTTTAGTGGATTAAACCCGGTTTATTTAGCTAATCCGTTTAGTTACAAAGATCCTACAGCATCTTGGAATGCATACCCTAATTTAAAAACATATTCTTTTGGAATTAATCTTTCATTATAATCAGATTAACATGAAAACTAAAAATAAAATAATATATCTGTTGAGCTTTGTGCTTTTGCTGGCAGTCTCCTCATGTAAAGATGATTTTTTAGAGGAGAAGCGTGATTTAAGTGGCACCAATGAAGAGGTATTCAAAGATCCCTTATTAGCTCAAGCTTATGTAGATTACATATATGGTTTGTTTTCACCTGCTAACAACGGTACCCCGTGGGTACAAACACAAACTGCTAGTGAAAATGGGGGTTATAATAGTGTCTTTACCCAAACTACAGAAGAATTAGCTGGAGAAACTGATTACAATAAAATTTGGGCTTCTATTTTAAATACAAATAATCATGCGAATAAATATTTTGGTCAGCGTATGGGAACAGGAATTAGTAATAATACCTGGACTCGTATAAAACAGATCAATATATTTTTAAGTGAAATAGATAAATATGGTATAGAAGAGAATACAAGAAAGGTCTTGAAAGGTCAGATGTATTTTTGGAGAGCGTGGCAATATTTTGAGCTAGTCAGATTATACGGAGGCGTTCCTCTTGTGTTAACTCCACAGAATCCTATTATCAGTGATGGAAATGATAACAATGCAATACCTAGAAGTAAAAGTTCTGAAACAATTGACCAAATTGTTGCTGATTTAGATATGGCTATTAATTTGCTACCAGGTAAGTGGACTAATAGTGCAGATTGGGGAAGAATTACAAGCGGCGCCGCGGCTGCATTGAAAGGTCGCGCTTTATTAACATGGGCTAGTCCTTTATTTAATCGCAATGATGACGTTTCCAGATGGCAGAGAGCCTATGAAGCTAATTTACAAGCTAAAACTATTTTAGAGGAAAATGGATTTGGTTTATACAAAGTTGCCCCAATTGCAAATGGTGCTGCCTGGGCAAATATGTTTTTAGCAGAAGTTAATAACCCAGAGGCTGTTATGATTTGGGGATTTAATAATGGAGCTATTGGTGGAACTGAAACAAGAAATTCCGGTTGGGAACAGGCGACTCGCTCAAAAGAAATTAATGGTGGAGGATCTATTTCTCCAACCTTAGAAGCAACAGAGGCATTTCCAATGAAAGACGGTAAGATGATTGATGATCCAACGTCTGCTTATACGTATTCATTGCAAAATTTTTATAAGAACAGAGATCCGAGATTCTATAAAACTTTTATATATAATGGCGGGAGATGGCCATATGGTGGTAATCCAAACTTCAAGCAATGGACTTATGTTTGGAAGAAAACTACTTCTGCTTCTAACTATAATGCTACAACAGAAACTCGGGGAGCAAATGCTAGTGGAATTTATGTAAGTAAAGCCACTAATCCTGCCGCGAGCAATACAAATGGAAATTTTAGCCAAAGTGGAACAGATTATATGGAGATCCGTTTTACTGAAGTTCTTTTGAATTTAGCTGAATGTCAAGTAGGTATTAATATGCTAACAGACGCCATGACAAACCTTAAATTAATTAGAGAAAGAGCAGGACTTGAAAATACAGATGGTAATTATGGATTGAGTTCTTCAGCTGGTGATCGCAATAAAATGTTTGCCGCTGTATTAAACGAAAGACGAATAGAGTTTGCTTACGAAGGCAAAAGATTCTATGATTTAAGGAGATGGTTATTATTTGATGATACCTATGGTCAATGTACTCGTTTGGGTATGAAGCCTTTAAATGGAACTCGTCGTCACGGATTAACTATTTCAGTAAAAACCAGTGCAACCGGAGGAGACTATGTTGGAAATACAGACCCATTGCTAAAAACAGTTTCGCAAAATGCTCCTTTAGTAGATCGAGATCCAGCTACTTATCCTACAGGAGTTGCAAATTATGATGAGTATGTAGATTATCTTTATACAAACTACTTTAAAGTGTCTATAAAAGATGATTTAGATCCTACCAATAGAACTCCTGCCTGGACATTCAATTGGTATCCTGAATATTATTTCTTCGGAATTAACCAGAATTTATTAGATGTAGCCCCTTATCTTCAGCAAACTAAAGGCTGGCCTAGTTTGAATGGTATTGGGACATTTGATCCACTCTTATAAAGATAGTACAGAAGTTCATATGAAAAGCGTTGGGCATAAGCTCAACGCTTTTTATTTTCTAAGATATTTATGCCACATACGTATTTCGTGGGATTCAGTCTTATATAATTAAAAACTAGTGAATAGAATTTAAATTAATCCTCATAATATCCCATTTCAGCAATTAATTATAACGATTGAATTCTATTTTATGGAAATTAAGGAATAAATAAATAATATTAGCAGTATGTTTCTGCTTAAAACGACATTACGACTTGCAATTTTTTTTACTTTTTCTTTTATACCTGTATTATTACACGGTCAGCATCAGGGTTATATATACGGCGATATAGTTTTAAAAAATAAAAAAGTATATACCGGTCAAATCAGTTGGGGATCCGGACAAAGGCTATGGTCAGATATTTTTTGGGTAGCGAAGCAGGAGCATCCCAATTTGAGATACTTAAATGAATACCAGCTGGATGACTTACCTCAGGAACCCAGCGAATCTGCGCTCGATTGGCAATTTATGAATCTCTGGAAAGATAAATATCCCGCCAGAAAAACAGAAGCCTTATGTCGTTTTGGAGACATATCCCGGATACACGTGACCGGAAAAAACACTGCACAGGTCTATTTTAAAAATGGATTCAAATATAGGGTCATAGCAGATGAAGATGCTCCGGGAAATTTAGCTAAAGAATTGTGGGTGCTCGGAGATAAGAATAGTTATAAAATACCCTGGGATCAGATTAGTAGTATTAATTTCAAGCCAACTCCAAATTTTCTGTCGCTGCTAAAGGGAAATCCACTATATGGAACAATGATGACTTCTGCAGGGACTTTAAGTGGTTATATCGAGTTTGGGAAAAATAAGTCAAGAGATATCCGTTATCTGGGGGGTAGAACAAAAGAAGGAGAAAACCTGCAAATTATGTTTAAGCATATTAGAAGGCTCGAAAAAAGAGATAATGAAATGATTGTAAAGCTACTTTCGGGAAAAATTATAACGCTGGCATATATCGAAGATTTTACTTCAGGTAATGAAAATATTGTGGTAATGCATCCATCATTTGGAAAGGTCACTGTTAAGTGGAAGGCATTTCGTTCGCTATCCTTTGAAAAAATAGATGAGAACACGGGGTATGAGCATTATCCAACTGCAAAAAAAATATACGGCGTAGCTTTAACCAAAGATAAGAAGATATTTAAAGGAAACAGCGTATTTGATATGGACGAGGAATTCGATTTTGAATTATTAGAAGGGAGCAAAGATGGTATCAGTTATCAAATACCTTTCAGATTTATTTCTCGTATTATTCCGTTTAATGTATATTATAGCAAAGTAGTGCTAAAGAATAATAAAACTTTATTGTTAGGGCACCATAACGATGTTACTGCAAGAAATTGGGGAATGATGGTTTGGCAGGCAAATTCGAAATTTCAATATATTCCCTGGGGGAATCTTACAGAATTGAGAATCAGGTGATATTAAGATGAAAGTGACCTTAGAAAGAAAGATTTTGTATTTTTTAGTAGTCCTGTTTCTGCTGTTATTATGGCTGCTGTTTGTCAATTTGGGTTGGCCTATAGCGTATGCAGCTGCATTGTTATGGATAATCACGGTGGTTTTGTTATTATGGCTCGGAAACAGGTTGATTTTTGCGCTGTTAGATAAAAAAATTTCATGGATAAAGAATACCAGTCGAAGACTTTTCTGGCAATTATTTCTTAGTTTATTTTATGCTTTATTATGCATTAATCTAACCTATTACCTGTTTAAGATTAGCACGGGAAGTATGCCTCCTGATGCAGAGCAACTGTTTGTTTTGAATATTTACGGGCTGCTGTTTATAGTGCCATTGTTATCTATCAATTTCGGTTTCTATTTTATGATGCAATGGAAAAAAGCACATATAGAATCTGATCTTTTAAAGGAAGAAAGTTTAAATAGCCGCTTGGAAGTGTTAAAAATGCATTTGGATCCTCATTTTCTGTTTAATAATCTCAATGTGCTCTCAGCATTAATAGACCAGAAGCCAGCAGAAGCACAAGCGTTCTTAGACAAATTTACAGATGTTTACCGCTACGTACTCCAATATAAAAAGGAAGAGTTGGTGCCCTTACAAACCGAGTTGGACTTTATAACAGCTTACATTTTTTTATTAGAAAAAAGATTCGGTGATCAGTGTATCTTTAAACTAGACATTCCCGCAGAATTGCCAAACAATTTTTGTATACCTCCTTTAGCATTGCAAATGCTGGTCGAAAATGCCGTTAAACATAATAAGTTATCACTAATCAGGCCTTTGGTGGTCCACATTTATATCGAAGATAACCAATTTTTGGTTGTGAAAAATAATATCATCCTTAAAAATGCAACAACCTCGGCAGACGGTTTACGTCAAAGTGGTTTGGATAATATTAGAAACAGATATCAATATTTGTCAGACAGACAGGTTAAGGTGTTACAGGATGAGGGATATTTTCAGGTAAGTATACCGCTGTTGGAATTAGACGAAGAAGGTTAAAATATCAAGATCGTACTATTCTGAGGCTTGTAAATAAAGCGTATTTTTGAAATGGGTTTAGCAATATGAATGTATTAATAATCGAAGATGAAGTACCTGCGGTGAGGCGGTTAGAGCAACTATTACTGGATTTTACCGAAATTCAGGTAATTGGGGTGTTGGGAAGTGTGGAGGCTGCTATCGCATGGTTTAAACAAAATCCACATCCTGATTTGTTATTTATGGACATACATTTATCGGATGGATTGTCTTTTGAGATTTTTAAATCTGTTCCTATACAATGTCCGGTTATCTTTTGCACAGCCTATGACCAATATGCACTTGACGCTTTTCAATTTAATGGAATAGATTATTTATTAAAACCAGTTCAAAAGGAAAAATTGGCTAAAAGTCTTCAAAAAATCAAAGATCTTAAGCGTAGTTGGGGAGAGAAAGGAAGCCCGTTAAAAGTGGAAGACCTGATGCATTTTTTTAAAGAAAAAGATGTAAACTATAAAAGCCGCTTTATGGTAAAAATGGGTGCGAAAATCAGAACCATAAAAACAGATCATATTGCCTATTTTTTTTCCAGTAACAAGCTTACATTATTGGTTACAAAAGATGGAGAAAACTATCCTGTTGATTATGCTCTGGATGAACTTGCGTCAATTTTAGATCCCGTTATGTTTTTTCATATTAACAGAAATCTTATTATCCATATAGATGCCGCTAAAGAAATACATCCTTATTTCAAAGGAAGGTTAAAATTAGAGTTACATCCCTCGCTGGAAGAAGATGTTATTGTCAGTAGTCAAAAAACACCCGCCTTTAAAGAATGGTTAGACCAATAGTTCAGGATTATTATATCCGTTTTCAGTAACCTATTTTCCTGATTCGTCCTCACCTTGTTTTAATTACCCTTCTTAATGGTTTTATTAGTATTGTATTTCACAGCAGTTTAGTTGTGAAAAAGAAATTATAAATCATTATAGATGATGTTTATTGGAAGGCGAAAGATATTATACCCTCTGGTATGTTTGTTATTTTATTTTTGTTTCACAGCAGAAGCGCAGCATAATAAAAAAATAACAGGCAAGATACAGGATACGCTGGGAGTAGCTTTGCCGGGTTCCTTAATCAAATTGAATTCTGCACTTGATACATTGGCTACTGCGGCAGATATAGATGGAAATTTCAGCTTCTCTCAAGTGAAAGATTCCATTGTCAATATTTCGGTAAATTTTATGGGTTTTCAACCTTTTAAGAAAACTTATCACTTGTCCAAAGGTATTCAACAAATTCAGTTACAACCTATTCAGCTGGTAGAAAGCAGCAATTTATTAAACGAAGTGGTAGTAGTTGCTGTTAATCCGGTAATTTTAAAGGAAGATACTGTAGAATATGATGCAAGGGCTTATCCGGTGAGGGAGGGCGATGCAGTAGATGCGGTGATAAAAAAGCTTCCCGGTGTAGAAGTAGATAAAAATGGAAATATTACGGCACAGGGAGACCCCATTACTAAAATACGGTTAAACGGTAAAGACTATTTTGGTGATGATGTGGCAACGGCAATACAAAATCTTCCGGCAGATATCATTAAAAACTTACAAATCATAGACGACTATGGAGATCAGGCTAATGTAACAGGCCTGAAAACCGGAACGCCCCAAAAAGTTCTGAATATCAATTTGCAACCTGATAAGGAAAAAGGATATTTTACAAAAACCACTGCCGGTGCAGGTACAGAAGACAGATATGTAGGAAGTGTAAAAGCTAACTTCTTAAATGGTGACCAACAAATTGCCGCGAATGGTAGTCTGAGTAATATTCAGGGAGGTTCTGCAGGTATATCTTCTCATAAATCCATAAAGTTAAATTACCGCGATAAATGGAATGATAAATTGGTTTCTTACGGCAGTTACCGTTTTAATCATAATACCAACCAAACTTTGGAGTCGGTAGCAAGCCAAAATATCTATCAGGATTTTACCAGATTCGAAGACCAGCAAAATAATAACAATAATAAGAACTACAGCCACCGCTTGTCATGGAATTTCGAATATCGTCCTAATGAATTGAATTATTTGAAAATAGAACCCGATTTATCTTTTGAAAAAAATAACTCGCTAAATACCGGTTTTACCACCACCCAATTACAACAGACTTCCTCAGAGAGGATAAGCTCGCAAGATCAGTATAGAGATGCATTTAATTTTGGGACGCGTGTTTTTTATAACCATAAATTTAATAAGTCCGGCAGAAATCTAAGTCTCCATGCAGTACTTAACTCGTCGTCCGGAGGACAAGATCAGGAAGTTAAAAACGATTATGAGAATATAGATTCTCTGGGTAACAGGTCTTACGAAAACCAGTATCAATTAGGTGAAAATCAGAATAGTAATTTTAGAAATAGTCTGAGAGCTTCCTATATTGAGCCTGTTACAGAAAAATCCTTTATTGAAGTGAATTATGAGTGGAGCCGCACTTTAACCGGAAATGATAGAAGAACTTTAGATGTAAATCCGGTAAGTGGAGAGGAAGTTCTTAATCAGAATTTGAGTAATTTATATGACTACCAGTTTACAACCAACAGAGCAGGTATAAGTTATCGGGTTAAACATGAAAAGTTAAACTATATATTGGGCTTTGCTGCACAGCCATCTGTATTAAATGGAACAGATAAAAGCAGAAATATCAACACGCATAAAGAAACTTTTAACTTTATACCCACAGCCAGGGTAGTTTATAAGTTCTCTAAAGAACAAAACTTTTCTGCTAATTATCAGGGAAGTGCCCAGCAACCTGGTTTTGTACAGTTGCAACCCATTACAGACAATTCGAACCTGCAGAATACCATTACGGGTAACCCGAATTTAAAACCCGAATTTGTTCATCAGATGAAGCTAGAGTATAAAAAGTCTAATATAAAAAGAGGCAGAACTATGTTTGCCAATGTTGGTTATAATCGTGTTGAAGATAAAATAGTAAGTGCCAAAACTATTATTCCGGATAGTTTAAGACAGGAAACGACTTATATGAATACAGATGGCTTTTATAACGCAAGAGCTGTTTATTCCTTTTCATTTCCTTTACTTAAAAAATTATTTATGACCTATTACGGAGGTTCTAATCTGAGTAATAATATCGCTTTTACAAATAATGAACGACATGTGGGCAAAAATCTTTCTGTAAGACAAGGAGTAAAGTTTCGTATAGATATAGAAGACATAGTAGATACAGAAGTAAATGCTTCCTATACACATAACAAGACCAGCTATGGTAATACCAATTTGGTTAAAAGAAATACCAATCAGCTAAATATTGGTATAGAAGGTCGAAATTATTTCTTTAAGGATTTGGTGTTAGGGTACGATTTTTCGCAAACTATAAATCAGGGCTTCGGAACCGGTATAAGTAATCCTACTTTATTAAGTTTTTATCTGGAACATCGTTTCTTAAAAGAAAATCGGGGTAGTTTACGGCTTCAGGGATTTGATTTATTAAATCAAAATACAGGCGTTTCCAGAGATGTTTTTGATAACGAGATTATAGACAGGCAAAGTAATAGGCTCACCACGTATTTTCTTCTTTCATTTAATTTTCGCCTTCAGCAATTCGGAGGATCATAAAATATAAACTTAAACATTAAAAGCATGTTTGAACAACTGCAATCATACATTTATCAAAAGGCAAATAGTTTGTTAAGAACGGGGCTCTTTGGCTTGCTTGTTATTCCTGTTTCGGTATTGGCACAACATCCCGTTATAAAAGTGGACCTCAACCAAACAGGCAGACGAGAGGCCGAGGTAAACGAATTGGATTATACCCCATTTCCCTATTTGTCTAAAGGACAGGAAAATATTACCGAAAAAGGAGTCACCATAACTTTTAAAGCAGGAAGTGCCGACGAAGAATTAAGTACAGACTATTATAAAGTGGGTATACAGTCTCCTCATTATGCCCGTTTGTCCAGTGACGGTTTACAAAGTAAGAAAGGCGTTATAGTTATGTATATTAAAGGATTACCAACTGGCAGACACACTTTGCTTACCTATCATAATCATATTTCCGGGGTGACTTCCTATAGTCCGATAGATATCTCTGTAAATGGTAAACTAAAAGTTGAACATCTTATTCCATCGCAAAGAGTATTGAATAATATTGAGGCAAAGACAGCATACATTCAATTCGATGCTGTTAAGGGAAAAGATGTAATCGTCTTGTTTAAGGCAACAGAAAAATCGACAACCGCCAACACAGATATAATTATTAACGGTTTTGAAATTAATACATCAAATGCAGCAAATAGGGCAAGGCTTCCATTTCCAAAACATGGTGACGAACATGTGAATGCTGATAACGGAAAACTTATGTTAAGTTGGAAGTCAGCAAAAAATGCCACTTCACATGATGTGTATATCGGCAATAATGCAGATGATGTTGCTAGGGCTGATCGTAAATCGAGTTTGTTTAAAGGGAACCAAAAATACCTTGACTATCAAGTTAAGGATCAGTATAGCATGTTAACCTATTACTGGCGTATAGATGAAGTAGCTGCTGATGGCAAAATCACCAAAGGTACAGTTTGGAGATATCGACCACGTCAGTTGGCCTTTACAGACGCAGAAGGTTATGGCCGCTTTGCTCGCGGAGGTCGTGGAGGAAAGGTGGTAGAAGTAACTAACCTTAATGATGATGGTCCCGGTAGTTTCCGTGAAGCAGTCAGCAATGACATTGGTCCACGTACCATCGTTTTTAATGTTTCGGGAATTATAGAGCTTAAATCGCGGCTTATTCTAAATCAGAATAATGTAACTGTTGCAGGCCAGACTGCTCCTGGTAAAGGAATTACCATACGCAGCGCACCTTTCGGAATTGGTGGAAATGATGTAGTTGTACGTTTTATGCGGGTAAGATTAGGTGCAGGTAAAACTTTTGACGGAATGGGTATTACCGGAGCAAATCATAGTATTATAGATCACAGTTCTATCAGCTGGACTATAGATGAAGCATTTAGTTCAAGAGGAGCAAAGAATATTACACTGCAAAGAACACTAATCTCCGAAGCTTTAAATGTGGCGGGGCATAAAAACTATCCTAAAGGTAAAGGACATGGCTATGCTGCAACTATTGGTGGCGATACAGCAAGCTATCATCACAATCTTCTGGCACATTGTTATGGAAGGAACTGGAGTTTGGGAGGTGGATTAAACGGAGATGGTGCTTATACAGGAAAAATAGATATACGGAATAATGTAGTGTATAACTGGGGGATCAGGACGACAGATGGCGGAGCCAATGAAGTAAATTTTGTAAACAACTATTATAAGCCTGGTGAAGCCAGTAAAATCTTCGTGGCACTTAATGCTCAACATGAAGGAATTGGCAAAGGTATGCAGCGTTATTATTTTGCTGGTAATGTGATGCCGGGTTATTTCGATGAAAATAATCAGGAAAAAGGTAAAAAGATATCCGGCCGTGTCGATTTTGAAACTTTTGTTTCCAAACCGTTTTTTGAAGCTCATGTGAATACGCAGCCTGCGGGACTGGCTTATAAAATGGTGTTATCAGACGTAGGCTGTAATCAGCCCGTTTTTGATGACCACGATATTCGAATAATTCATGAGACCCTAACCGGAACATATAAATATAAAGGAAGTGTTAGCGGAATTCCAGGTCATCCGGATTCTCAGGAAGATGTTGGCGGATGGGAGAATTATCCTGAATTGAAAAGATCTGAGAACTGGGATAGCGATCATGATGGATTGCCGGATTGGTGGGAGCGGATATATGGAACAAATGTAAACTCGCAGGCAGGTGATTTTTCCGATTCGAATGCCGACCCCGATCGTGATGGATTTACCAATTTGGATGATTATCTGGAATGGATGGCTAAGCCTCATTTTATAGCAGAATCAGGTAAATCTGTAACGATTAATTTGAGTGAATTAAGTCGCGGTTTTACAGAAAGAGTATCTTTTAATATCTCGAATATAGTTAATGGTAAAGCTTTATTAAAAGATAATCAGGTCGTATTTACACCAAATACACGAGGCGGACTATGCTTCTTTGATTTCAAGGTTACAGATAAAGACGGACAGAGTATGAGTAGAAAAGTGAATATTCTAAATGCATTATAGCTTAGTATATTAGATAAATAAAAAACAGAAAAACGAACGGATCTAAAAATAATTACGACACATTAACTAAAAATAACCAATGAAAAAGAAAATTCTTGTGAGCATATTATTTTTCATCTCTGTACTTGTAAAAGCGCAGGAAAATAAGCCTTACCGACAAGTAGCACAGGAAAGAGCAGATAAAATTGTTGAAAAATTAGAATTATCTGATGAAAAGAAAAAAGAAAAAGTAAAAACTCTAATTGCCAGTCAATATGTGGCACTGAATAAGATTCACACCGAAAGAGATCAGAAATTAGAAACCAATAAAGCTAAAGCTGACGAAATTAAAGAAAAAGCAAAAGAAGAAGTGAGTGCCTTACATGGCAAATACATAATAAATCTTCAAAAACTACTTTCGAAAGAACAAATAGACGAAGTAAAGAATGGGATGACCTATTATACCGTACCTATTACTTATGCTAATTACCTGTTAATGTTACCTTATGCTACAGAAAAGCAAAAGGAGATGATCAGGACCAATCTGACAGAGGCAAGAGAATTTGCAATGGACGGTGGGACTTCGAAAGAAAAACATGCGTGGTTTAATAAATATAAAGGTCGCATAGCAAATGAGTTAGCAAAACAAGGTTACGATCTTAAAAAAGAAGGTAATGAATGGGCGAAAAGGCGAGATACCAAATCTGCTTCTTTGGCAATTGTCGAATCGAATAAAGTAATGCAGGCGCTTAATTTACAAGATAAGGTTAAAAGTGAATCGATAAGGAATCTTGTCGCTTACCAATATCAGCAGATTGAAGAATTTAATAAAGATTGGAAAAGAAATTTAGCAAAGATAGATTCACTAGGTAAAACCAAAGAAGAAAAGGATAAGGAAGCCACTAAAGAATGGACAAAACATAAAGCAGCGTTGGATCAACAAAGAGACCAGTACATTACAAAATTAGGGTTATGGCTAGATAGTGCGCAGATCGAGATAGTAAAAAATGAGATGACTGCACAAGGGCTTAATAAAGAGTATGAACGTTTTCAGGAATTACTTCCTGGTCTCACAGCAGAGCATAAAGCAAAAGTCTATCAATATTTAGTGGAAGCCAGAGAAAATGCTTTAAATGTTTTGACAAGTCGCGAAAGAAATCAATGGTTTGCCAAATATAGAGGCAGAGCCAATAATTACCTGTCCGCTCAGGGCTATAACCTTAGAAAAGCTACAGAGGAATTGGAAAAACGAACAGCTAAGCAGTAACTAACAATTATGACAAGACGATGCTTTGCCTGTAAGAATTTATATTGCTAATATTCTACAACAGCAGGTAAACATTATATAAGTAACCTTATGAGTATATCTTTAAATTTGATTTACTCATGTTGCAATTTTATTAAAGTATATATCTTAAAAATAAAAATATGAAAAAGAGAACGTTGCCATTTTTTATGGCTACAATGTTTTTACTTACAAGTGCGGGCGTTAAAGCGCAATATCCTAAAATACCGGAAGATGTGAAAAAAGCATCTGGTGAATTGATGGAAGCAGCCAGAAAACAGTCTGATATTGCCTGGGAAAAGGCTAAGCCAATCATAGAAGCAGAAGCTAAACAGGGTAAACCTTATATCCCATGGGCGGGCAGACCAACAGATTTACCGCAAGCAGAGATCCCTGCATTCCCGGGAGCAGAGGGAGGCGGTGCATACTCATTTGGCGGTCGCGGTGGTAAAGTGTATGTCGTAACCAATCTGAATGATAGTGGCGAAGGTTCCTTACGTTGGGCTTGTGAACAAGGAGGAGCGAGAATTGTAGTATTCAACGTTGCAGGTATCATCAAATTAAAAACTCCGTTAATTATCAGAGCTCCCTACATTACTATAGCAGGGCAAACAGCACCTGGAGATGGAGTTTGTGTAGCAGGAGAATCAGTTTGGATTAATACACATGACGTAGTTGTGCGTTATATGCGTTTTAGACGGGGTGAAACTTATGTAGGCAGAAGAGACGATGCTATTGGCGGAAATCCGGTAGGAAATATTATGATAGACCACGTTTCTGCAAGCTGGGGTTTAGATGAAAACATGTCTATGTATCGTCATATGTACAATGATAGTACCGGGAAACAGGAAGTGAAATTAGGAACAGTAAATATCACCATTCAGAACTCTATTTTCTCCGAAGCTTTAGATACCTGGAACCATGCATTTGGCAGTACTTTAGGTGGTGAGAATTGTACATTTATGCGTAACCTTTGGGCGAATAATGCGGCTAGAAATCCTTCTATAGGTTGGAACGGGATTTTCAATTTTGCCAATAATGTTGTATTTAACTGGGTACACCGGTCAATTGATGGGGGAGATTATACCGCAAATTATAATATCATTAACAATTATTTCAAACCGGGACCTGCGACACCGTCTAATGAACCAATTAGTTACAGATTACTAAAGCCAGAATCCGGAAGAAGTAAACTACCTTATGTGGTTTTTGGAAGGGCACATGTACAGGGTAATATTGTTCATGGAAACGACAAAGTGACTGCCGATAACTGGAACGGTGGCGTACAATTGGAGAACAAACAAGGTAATTCTATGACTTTTGAGGAAGCTAAACCTTATTTCGCTGCTATGAAAGTTAACAAACCATTCCCTCACGCACCATTTAAAATAATTGGCACTCAGGAAGCTTACAATTATGTGTTGGCTAATGCCGGAGCGACTTTGCCTAAAAGAGATCCGGTAGATACCAGAGTTATTGAAACAGTAAGAAGCGGTAAAGTAACTCCTTTAAAAGGCGTAGTTGCTCCAACCACTCAATTCCAACATAGAAGATTGCCTTTAGATTCTTATAAAATTGGTATCATCACAGATATCTCTCAGGTTGGCGGATACCCGGAATATAAAGGTACGCCTTATAAAGATTCTGACAACGATGGCATGCCTGATGATTATGAGAAAAAGGTAGGATTAAATCCTAAAGATTCTTCAGATGCTGCTAAAATTACTTCGTCTGGTTATTCCAATATAGAAGTTTATTTAAACAGTGTGGTAAATGTAACAAACGTTAAACCATAATATTATCCTTTTTATTATTCACACTAAACCGGGACCCTGTTCCCGGTTTTTTTGTTTCAAAGTTTTGTGTAGAGCTTATTCTGCTTAATACCAGTTAAGAGAATAAACCAGAAAAAGTCCCACAGAGACAAAGAGCAAATACTAATTAAACTCAGATTAAAAAGGGATCAAAGAGGAATAATTTCCCTGTTTTGTCCGAGTTTCATCCGTCTTTTATCCGAGTTTCATCCGTGTTTATGTCGAATCAAGTATAGAGATGTCTTATCCTTGTCTACACTTAAGCACAGTAGTGTCATAAGAGCGGTCTAGTTTGCTTTTCAATAAAAGTTTTGTTATCATCACCGTTTAACACAGTTCAATTAAAAAGAGATCATGTTTAAAAAATTAGTTGCAGTAGAACCTTTGAATTTGATTCCTTCCGCAGAAAGAGCTTTATTCGATTATGCACAGGAAGTTGTTATGTATGATAATATGCCAGAATCGGCGGATGAGATGGCAAAGCGGATTGGCGATGCAGATGCGGTATTAATAAGCTACACTTCCAGATTGGGAAAGGAGGCTTTGGAACATTGCCCAAATGTTAAATACATAGGAATGTGCTGCTCGTTATACACACCGGAGAGTGCGAATGTTGATATCCTGTATGCCAATTCCAGAGGAATTACAGTTCTGGGTGTTAGAGATTATGGAGACGAAGGTGTAGTTGAGTATGTTGTTAGCGAATTGGTGCGTTGCTTACATGGATTTGGAACAAAAAATAATGGTACGCTTCGTGAGCCATGGGACGGTATTCCAAGAGAGATTACAGGTATTAAAGCTGGTATTGTTGGTTTAGGGAAATCGGGAGGCATGGTAGCTGATGCCTTGAAGTTTTTTGGTGCAGAGATTTCTTATTTCGCCCGTTCGGAGAAAGAGGAAGCTAAACAAAAGGGATATCGGTTTCTACCATTGAAGCAATTATTGAAAGAAAGCGAAGTGATTGTTACTTGCTTGAATAGAAACACGGTTTTAATGCATGAGGAGGAATTTGCTGAAATGGGAGACAGGAAGATTCTGTTCAATACCGGACTTTCCCCTGCCTGGGATGAAGAGCCTTTTGCAAAATGGATTGATAAAGACAATGTAGTATATTGTGATACATTGATTGCCCTGGGCAACGATAAATTTTTAAAACATCCGAACGTAAACTGTATGGGTGTTTCGGTGGGCCGTACTCGTCAGGCTTTTGATCGTCTGAGTGAAAAGGTATTGGCAAATATTGAGGCTTTTATGAAGTCTCAACAGAACTAATGACTTGCTATAAAAAGATTAGTCATAATGAAATCTGCATTTTGCAATAAGAATTGCATGATCATGATCATGATAAATTAATCGGTGCTCATCATCGATTCTTCTCGACCAGAACCCGGAATATTTATGTTTCAGTGGTTCTGGTTTTCCGAGACCCTCAAATGGAGTTCTGGAAATGTCCTTCAATAAATCGTTTATCCGTTTAAGTTTTTTCTTGTCGGTTTTTTGCCAATACAAATAATCTTCAGGATTCATCTACAAAAACGTATTTCATTTTCTTTTAATCTTCGATTAAATCTTTGGTAAATGATTTTTCGTTTTTAAGTTTTTCAATTGCAGAATCTAACCTCATTTCGTTTTTACGGGAAGATAATTCGTGGTTTGTTGCCATTAAAGAATTATATTCCTTAAGAGACATTACGACTATCCCAGAATCTTTTCATCGATTAATAATCAAAGTCTCAAGATTCTTAGCCACTTTGTCCAAATAAGATTTGATGTCTTTTCTAAAATCAGATACGTTGGTAATTAACATGATTTTGTGTTTTTTTATGTACAAATATATGTACATAATTTGTGTTTGGTAAATATTTGATAGTAAGGATCTTTTTATTTGTGAACTGGAATGTATTCACCTGGTGAAATGGTTAATAGAGGATGTCTAAAAAGCACTAACGCTGTCATTCCGATTTTCGGGAAGCTTGTCGAAGTGTCCCTGCAATGGACATAAAAGGCTTCGAGTGCCTCAGCCTGACAGATAAATCTCCCTTTTTAGACATCCTTCATAGAATATTAAAAAACTATAGGAGAAACAATATTTCTAAGTGTGTTAACTACGCTCCATCCCGCTATTTGAGCGGTTGAACTGTAAACATCAATTACTGCATGTACCTGTTCATTCTTAACTTCTATACGATGATTATCCCCAATATATCCTGGAGTAGAGGTTACCGAAACTTTCATATTTTCAGGGCCAACAGAGGCTAGAGAAGCCGCTACTGATACGTTCACACTGTTAGGAAATAAAGTGATAGCTTCTTTTGCATTTCCTTCAAAAACCTTTCTTTTTTCAGCCTGCAAAGATTCGTCATATACCGAGTATCTTTTTAGCGAATTAGGCCCTTTTTCTGTATCAAAAGTTGCCGTACAATTTCCCATTAGTGCTGCGGTACGCATCACATCAAATCCACCAATAGCTCCAGATACCAGATGTACCCGCACATTATTTTTTAGTGCTGTCTGTTTTACCTCTTCATAAAAAGCTTCATCTGCAAAAGCGCCAATAGATAATGTTACAATAGAAGATCCGTTTTTCAAAGCCGGTAAAGTCAAAGTTCTCATAGAATCAGGAGACGCTGCTTCGATAATATAGTTGGCTTTGCTGGCTAGCAATTCTTCCAGAGAACTGCATGCTTTACAAGGATTCTCTTTTTGAGATCCGTTATTAACCTTGTCGGCAATATTCCGGGCTTTTTCAATACTTCTGGAATAGGTAGCAACAAGTTGGTACTCGGGTAATAAATTAGCATTTAAAGCATCGGCAATTATTGAGGCAAGTCTACCACAGCCTACAATAGCAAGTGTTTTTCTTTCCATATCCGGCCAACATAAGGTTTTTTTATGTAATGCCCATATCTTATATACTTAAACTTTTTTAAGAGATTGAACTAAAACATTAAATTCATTCACTTGTAATATTTTAGAAGTATTAAAAATTGAGGATATGCAAAAAATTATCAATCTGTTCATTTTAGTTCTATTAAGTAATATGACAAATGCTCAGCTAAAAGAGATAAAATATAAAGACGGTAGTCAGAGTCTTACAGGTATGATGGCTAAGCCCGAATTAGCAAAAAAGGGAGTGCTTATTCTCCCGGCGTGGCAAGGTATAGACGATGAAGCCAAGCAGGCGGCTCTTAATTTGCAAAAGCAGGGGTATATTGCTTTTATAGCAGATATTTACGGCGATGGAAATAAGCCTAAAAATAATGCTGAAGCAAAAGCTAAATCATCTTATTACAAGGAAAATTATAAAAATTATCAGCAAAGAATCAAAGCTGCTTTGGAGGAGTTGGTAAAACAAGGAGCAGATTTTAACCATGTAGCTATTATAGGCTATTGTTTTGGCGGAACAGGAGCACTAGAAGCGGCGCGAGCTCAGCTTCCTGTAAATGCTGTCGTATCTATTCATGGAGGTTTATCTAAAGGAGACAGATCTAACGGGCCAATTTCAACTAAGGTACTGGTATTGCATGGTGCCGAAGATCAGAGTGTACCTGAAGCAGATGTGGAGGCTTTAAGAAATGAGCTTAAGCAAGCTAAGGCGGACTGGCAATTGATTTATTACGCAAATAGTAAACACACTTTTACCAATCCGGCTTCACCTGATTATAATGGGATCATGTCTAAGCGTTCTTGGCAGCATTTACTGCTGTTTCTGGACGAAGTTTTATAACTAAAAAAGCCATTGTAATTTTTTGAATACAATGGCTTTTTTAGTTCCTAATAATTTACTGAAGATCAATAATTCCTAAATTCTGAACAGATCCTTTAGTTACTTCAACATTCTCAATTACCTTAGGATTATAATCTCCTGCAGATGGTTCTATTAATATTTTATAGTTGCCTTGCGGAACTCCTGGAATATAAAAATCACCTACAGAATTAGCCTGTGTACCAATTGTATCTAAACCATCAATTGCATAGATGTGTGATAGAGATTCGGCAGGTATAATAGTGCCTCGTATAGTTCCTGATACCACAACCGGAACAGCTCTGATTACAGGTTTTAACATGTATTTTCCGTTGCCAGTCTGATGAATTGATTTCGCTGCATCGAAATCAAGTAACAGGGTGTAAGCAACGTTAGGAATAAGCTCTTCCTGTACTTTGATTTTAATACCCGAAGACTGTCCGCTTGGTGTTGTTAGTGGATAAGAAATACCGTCTATTACTACCTGGTTTCCTTCATTGTGCAATTTTAACCTGATTTCCTGTATAGTTCCGGACGGAACATCCTCAGCCGCAATTACAGTATCTTTGCCAAATCTGTATTGAAGAATATCAAACGGAAGTCCGTCAACGTCAATATCTTCTTTTCCTGTAGTTGTTCTGATCTCTATTTCATCGATGTTTAAGTATATAGCATCGTAAAAAGCAGGCGCGTCTGTAATTTTTAATGTCACCGGTGTTTTTCCGGTATGAGTATCGTTTTCATTACTACAGCTGATAACGAAAACCGAAACAAACGCAATTAAACTAAGAAATTGAAACTTTTTCATTTTATAAATTGTTTTTTATGGCGTTTATCAAACTTTATGCCATGCTACCATTCCTGTTAAGGTGAAGTACTTTCATTTTTAACTTTTATAAATTGAATATTTTTCATTTCCGGACCCGAAAAATCCTTAATCAAGTCACCTTTAGGATTGCTGAATGTTACTTTGTCGAAGGTTAAATCTCTGACATCTTCAAGTTTGATTACGTTATCTTGAGATGTGATTTTTGTGTTTTTGATATTGATTTGTCTCGCATCGTGAGCCGTAAATAACTTTTTACTGTTAATAAGAGCATTCTCCAGGGTGAAGTTCGCCATTGGTGTTTCAGGGATTCCTTCAATTCTCACAAAAGCTTTAGCCTTTTCTACTATAATGTCTTTAGCAAAAGTATTTTTAAAACTCGGTGTTAATTTGTTAATCGGCAACGCCGGTAAGCGTTGCGCTAATTTTCCTACATGCATTGGAGAACCCAGCATATCCCATCTGAAGGCTTCGTCCCGTAAATTCATGCGAATACGTTCGTAATAGTAATTTTGTCCGCCACCGCCTCGGGGTCTGCGTGTTTTAAAACGAATCCCTACACCAGTGTCATCGAAAACGGTGTCGTGAACATATAAATTATTGATTCCTGCGGCGGTTTCGCTGCCAACGGTAATTCCGCCATGTCCCTCTTTTGCCAGGCAAAAACGTACAACAACATTTTCTGTAGGCTTATTAATACGTAAACCATCTTCACCGCGGCCTGCTTTCATGGTAAAACAGTCATCACCACAACTTAAAGTGCAATATTCAATCAATACATTTCTGGACGATTCAATATCAATACCATCACCTCGTGGAATACCAACAGAATTTACTGTAACTCCTCTAATAATTACGCTGTCGCAATAAACAGGAACAATATTCCAGAAAGGAGTTTGTTCTAATGAAATTCCTTCAATTAAAATATTTTTACAGTTTATAGGAGAGATAAACATGGGTAAAAAGATAAACTCGTTGTTATGTCCTTCATAAACTCTTTCAGAAACGGGTTTATCATGAGGAACAACATCTTCAATGACGCCAACGTTCATAAATCTCTTTCTTAATGGAGAATTTAAGGGTGGACCTACCAATTTCCCTTTTCCTGTTATAGCGATATTCTCTTGTCCGTTGGCGTAAATACAGGCTCCCAGAGACATAAGCTCAATACCTTCGTTTCTGGTAAATACGGCAGGTAAATAATCTTTGATCTCTCCGCTGAAATGAAGTTCGGCACCCGCTTCAATATGTAAATTGACAAAACTTTTTAAGCTGATTCTACCAGTAAACCATTTTCCTTTTGGAATTACTACAGTTCCTCCGCCCAATTGGTGGATTTCGTCTATGGCCTGTTGAATAATTTTTGTAATGAGTTTGCCTTCTTCGGCCTGTTTTTCTAGGATGTTGACGGATTTATCCGAGAAAACCGGTTTAATTAATTGCGGCATTGGAAAAGGAGCTTTTATAGGAGCAATTTCTTTTGGCATAACCAAAGCACCAACTTGTTCTTTTGTAGGAGTTCTGTTTAAACTATTATTAACCAGTTTTGAAGTTGAACAATTTATAAGCAAGAATATAATTCCTGAGAATAGAACCGCGATACCGGCATTGAATCTGGTCGTTGAAACTTTCATTTTTTCCATAACATTTTAAGCTTTATAGCAGCGCTGTATACAAAGTAATAAAAGAAAGTACTTAATATGCAGGGATTGATAATATGTTATAATACATTAAGAAGATGATACAAAAAAAAACTTTTTAACCGGCCTATATTTGAATAATACAATACCAGTTTTAGATAATACCTTAAATAAACGATTACATGAAAAGAATTTGTTGTACGATACTTTCATTAATAGCTGTTCTTGCGGCTAATGCTCAGTATCCGGTTATACCTCCGGCAGTTCAGGCGAAATCAGACTCTTTATTGAATATTGAAAAAAGAAAATCTGATAAAGCCTGGGAGCAAGCATTGGTAAGAATTAGAGAAGAAGAAAAACAAGGTAAACCGTATATTCCCTGGGCTGCAGAACCAAAAGATCTTCCGCAGTCGAAGATTCTGGCATTTCCCGGAGCGGAAGGTGGAGGCGCTTATTCTTTTGGTGGAAGAGGAGGGAAGGTTTATGTTGTTACTAATCTAAACGATAGTGGTGAAGGTTCTTTGCGTTGGGCTTGTGAACAAGGTGGCGCCAGAATTGTCGTATTTAATGTTGCAGGTATTATTCATCTTAAATCTCCAATTACTATAAAGGCTCCTTATATAACTATAGCAGGACAAACGGCCCCAGGCGATGGCGTTTGTGTTGCAGGAGAGTCTTTCTTGATAGATACGCATGATGTTATTGTGAGATTTATGCGTTTCAGAAGAGGAGAAACAAAGGTTACCAGAAGAGATGATGCTTTAGGAGGAAATGGTGTAGGTAATATTATTATAGACCACGTTTCTGCGAGTTGGGGGCTAGACGAAAATATGTCTATGTACAGACATGTTTATGATAGAGATGGAAAAAATTTGAAGTTGCCTACGGTAAATATCACCATACAGAATTCTATTTTCTCGGAAGCGTTGGATGCCTATAATCATGCTTTTGGAAGTACTATAGGAGGTCTTAATAGTACATTTATGCGTAATCTTTGGGCTTCTAATATTAGCCGAAATCCTTCTGTTGGGATGTATGGAGATTTTGGTTTTGTAAATAATGTGGTTTGGAACTGGTGGAACAGAACAGCTGATGGTGGCGACCATCGTTCGGAATATAATTTTATTAATAACTATTATAAGCCCGGCCCTATTACCCCTTTAGATAAGCCTATTGCTTACAGGATACTTAAACCAGAATCTGGAAGAGATAAAGAAAACAGGAGTAATTTTGGTAAGGCTTATGTTCACGGAAATATTGTAGAAGGGTTTCCAAAAGTAACTAAAAACAACTGGGATGGCGGTGTTCAGGTAGAGGGCGTTGATAATGCAGAGGGAGTTTTGGCAAAAATTAAGGTTGACAAACCTTTTAAATTATCTGCTTTTGGAAAAATCATGACTGCACAACAATCTTACGATTATGTATTGGCGAATGTTGGTGCTACACTTCCAAAAAGAGATGCTGTTGATGAAAGGGTTGTGAAGCAAGTTAAAACAGGTCAGGTTTTTTATGTAGAACCTAAAGAGCCTATAGCGAAATCTCCATATGTAAAACGCAGGTTGCCGGTAGATTCTTATAAACAAGGAATTATAACGGATGTAAACCAGGTTGGCGGTTATCCGGAATATAAAGGTACTCCTTATAAGGATTCTGATAACGATGGAATGCCAGACGAATACGAAATTAAAAAAGGCTTAAATCCACGTGACTCTGCAGATGCTTCTTTTATAGCCAAATCTGGTTATTCGAATATAGAAGAATTTCTTAACAGTGTGGTTCCTGTTAAGATTGTGAAACCTTATTGATCCCAAAAATAAGGTAGGTTTATTAATTGGTTTTAAGGAGATTATTGTTCAATAATCTCCTTTTTTGTTTTCTTTCTATTTATGTTCTTGTAATACTATGTTGCGGTAACATCGTAAATGCGATTGCAAAAGCTTCGACTAAGTTTTACCTTATAAATAATCTTTCCTGTGTGTAATATATTGTATAATAACTTATAGAGTACATAACGAAAAAAATCGTCATTGCCCCTGGTTAAATAAAGAGATCTCAATTCCATACCTAATGAAAGTAGAAGCAATCTCTATGGATCTCACCTGAAGCTAGACTTCGTTATTCTACCCGTAATAACACATTTTTTGTTGTTCATAGGGTTGTTGTCATGAGCCAGATAATTGCTATAGGATGTTTTGCTATTTATATAAGACGATCCGTTTCAAGAAACTTTATGACGCGTCATGATAGCTCGTGGTTAACCTGATACAATGGTTAAAAAATTAAAACATTTCAGTATAAATATTTGATAAAGGGGAGGATAATATTTTATAATAGAATAACAGTATTTATAGGGCATAATAGTGCTATGATGACATTTTTTGCTTTTGGTGTATTGGTAAAATGATATAATAGATAGAGAAAATGCTACAGAAATAAAAAGCCTTTTCAAGGTATGTTTGTAATAGGGAAGAAAGCCTGTATTTTAGTTTAATACGTAAAATATTCTCTTTAAATTAGATAAGACAGGGTGTTTGAATTACAGGTGCTTTCAATAAATTATACAAATATTTTAGCATTGAAAATTATTTCTACATATAGCCAATGCTTCTATAAATTAGGAGTTTTAACAATAGCTTTTTGGGCAAACAGTACTTTGTTTGGGTACGCTCAAAAAAATAGTGGACCTATTTCTGTTTCTAAAGATAATAAGCTGGTTTACCAAGCCGATTCTTTAGGGAACCAAATTCCGGATTTTTCTTACGCTGGTTACAAAGGAGGGAATGAAGCTATTCCTGATGTTCAGGTTAAAATTGTGGTTCCTGTAAAACCTGGAGATGCCACCAGAAGAATACAGGCTGCAATAGATTATGTTTCGGGTTTACCTTTAGGTAAAAATGGGTTAAGAGGTACTGTTCTTTTGCAAAAGGGAACCTATCAGGTTTCTGGTTCGCTTAAATTACATGCTTCCGGCGTTGTACTAAGAGGAAGCGGGTTTACAGGAAATGGGACTACAATAGTTGGAGAGGGTACAAGAAGAGAGACTTTAATCAGGATTTTAGGAAAGAACGACATTAATTTTGCAGAGAAGAGAAATGTTACTTCAGCTTATGTTCCCGTAAATGCCAGAGTATTGGAGATTGACAATGCTTCAAACTATAAAGTGGGAGATAAAATCGTTATTACCAGGCCTTCTACTCAAAACTGGATTCATACGTTAGGAACTAATCATTTTGGTGGAGGAATTACTTCTTTAGGCTGGAAGCCTGGACAAAGAGATATTACATGGGACAGAACTGTAGTTTCTGTGAAAGGAAATAGTATAGAAATTGATGCGCCTATAACTACCGCGTTGGACAAAAAATATGGGCAAGCGACTGTTGAGAAATATGTTTGGAACGGAAGGATAGAGAATATAGGTGTAGAAAATATTGAATTGAAATCTGCTTTTGATGCTGCTAAGCCAAAAGATGAAGATCATCGTTGGATGGCTATTACTATCGAAAATGCAGAGAATGTTTGGGTAAGGAGAATTCAGTTTAAGCATTTTGCTGGTTCGGCGGTATATGCTTTAGAAAGCTCGAGAAAGCTAACTGTAGAAGATTGTATTTCTCTAGAGCCAGTGTCTGAAATTGGCGGACAAAGAAGATACACTTTCTTCACAAAAGGTCAGCAGACTCTATTCCAGCGTTTATATTCTGAAAAAGGTTACCATGATTTTGCGGTAGGATATTTAGCAACCGGACCAAGCGCTTTTGTGCAATGCCAGGCTGTAGAACCATTTAGTTTTAGCGGTGCAATTGACAGCTGGGCTTCAGGGATTTTATTTGATATCATAGATATCGATGCACAGGCTTTAAGCTATAAAAACCGGGGACAAGATGGACAGGGTGCTGGCTGGTCGGCTGCGAATAGCGTATTCTGGCAAAGTACCGCTGCTTTGGTAGAATGTTATCAACCGCCAACTGCACAAAACTGGGCTTTTGGTATATGGGCTCAATTTCAGGGAGATGGTTATTGGGAAAATTCAAATGAATTTATCAAACCAAGAAGTTTGTATTATGCACAGTTAACAGACAGAATTGGAAAAATTGCGAATGAAAGAGCTGTGCTTTTACCAATATTAACGGAAGCTTCAAGCAGTCCTCCGGTACATGTAGCGATGGAATTGTCTAAGCAAGCTTTAAACCCGGCTTTGAAGCTGGTTGATTTTATTGCTGAAGCCAATAAAAGATCTGGTTTAAACAGTGCTGCTAAGGGGGTGAAAACTATAGATCAGATCGGTTATAAAGCAGGAATAGCAGTTAAAAAACGGGCAGATATGCAGGTTGTAAATGGCTGGCTGGTTCGTGGAAACGAAGTTTTGGTAGGTAGAAAATCAGATGTGCAATGGTGGAGTGGAAACGCAAGACCACACGGAGCTGAAAAAGCAAAGCCGCATATTACCAGGTACGTTCCGGGAGAAACAGGTTTGGGCTTAACTGACGATTTAAGCGAAATGACTGATTCTATGGTTAAAGGTCATGTTCTGGCAATAGATCATAATTACGGTCTTTGGTACGACAGAAGGAGAGACGATCACGAGCGTATCAGAAGAATTAATGGCGAAGTTTGGCCTCCGTTTTACGAATTACCTTTCGCAAGAAGCGGACAAGGTTTGGCATATGATGGTTTGTCGAAATATGATTTGACAAAATATAACCAATTCTACTGGGAGCGCTTAAAACAATACGCTGATTTAGCAGATCAAAAAGGTTTGGTGTTGATACATCAAAACTATTTTCAGCATAATATTATCGAAGCGGGTGCGCATTACGCTGATTTTCCATGGAGAACAGCTAACAACATCAACAATGTCGGTTTTCCGGAACCTGTTCCGTATGCCGGAGACAAGCGTATTTTTATGGCTGAACAGTTTTACGATATCAGCAATCCTGTTCGCAAAGAGCTGCATAGGGCATATATTCGTCAATGTTTAAACAACTTTAAAGATAACTCTGGAGTCATCCAGATGATTAGCGCTGAATATACCGGGCCATTACATTTTGTTCAGTTCTGGATAGATGTTATTAAAGAGTGGAAAGCTGAAACGGGTAAAAATCCAATCATTGCGCTAAGCACAACCAAAGATGTACAGGATGCGATATTAGCAGATAAAGAAAGAGCAAAAGAAATTCAGGTAATAGATATCAGGTACTGGCACTATCAGGCAGATGGAACAGCTTACGAGCCTAAAGGGGGGCAAAATTTAGCTCCACGTCAGCATGCCAGATTGATGAAACCAAAGAAAACTTCAATGGAATCGGTGTATAAAGCGGTTTCTGAATATAGAGCAAAATATCCCGAAAAAGCAGTTTTATATTATGGAGATAATTACCCGGAAATGGCATGGGCGTCTTTTATGGCAGGCGGTTCTATGGCTAGTCTTCCGAAAGTAGGTAACAACGATTTCTATAAAGAGGCATCGGAAATGAAAGCTGTAAATATCGATGGTGTTTGGGTATTGAAAGGTGATAAGGGCTTAATTATCTATAATGGAAAGTCTTCGGGTGGAAATATCGATGTATCTGATTTTAAAGGAAATTTTGAAGCGAAACAAATCAATCCAAGAAACGGAGAGATTGTTAAAACCGAGAAGATAAATTTAGGACAGCGCCTTAGCCTGGACAATTATAAAAACGGATCAATTATCTGGATAACTAAAAAATAAGATCATGTCTATTAGCAAGAAACTTTTACCATTTGCAATTGCCGGAGCACTTTTTTCGTGTACTGCCCAGAAAGAGGCAGAACATATGCCGCTACTGAAAATATCTGAGAATAACAGGTATTTTATGACTGAGGATGGAAAGCCATTCTTCTGGTTAGGAGATACAGGTTGGTTATTGTTTAACAAACTGGACAGAACAGAAGCCGAAAAATATTTAGAAGACAGAAAGCAAAAAGGTTTCAACGTAGTGCAGGCTATGGTCTTGCATACTGTTCCGTCTGTAAATATTTACGGAGACTCTTCTGTCGTTAATAAAGATATTTCAAAACCTTTGGTTACAGAGGGCAATAATCCGGATAATGCAGAAGAGTATGATTACTGGGATCATATTGATTTTATTATAGATAAAGCTGCAGAAAAAGGAATTTACATGGCTTTGGTTCCGGTTTGGGGATCTCCGGTTAAAGATGGTAAAGTTTCGGCAGAGCAGGCTGGGAAATACGCTTCATTTCTTGCCGAAAGATGGAAAGACAGACCGAACATCATTTGGCTAAATGGCGGTGATATTAAAGGCTCTGACAAGATGGACGTTTGGGAGAAAATAGGTCAGACTATAAAATCTATCGACAGCAAACATTTAATGACCTACCATCCGAGAGGAAGAACCGCTTCTTCTGATTGGTTCCATAACGAATCCTGGTTAGATTTCAATATGGTTCAATCGGGGCATAGAAGATATGATCAGGATACTTCTAAAAATGAAGTTAAACACTACGGTGAAGATAACTGGAAGTTTATGGAAGTAGATTGGAATCTGAAGCCAACAAAGCCAACCATCGACGGAGAGCCATCTTATGAAGGTATTCCACAGGGTTTGCATAATATAGAAGAACCTCGTTGGAAAGATGCTGATGTAAGAAGATACGGTTACTGGTCTGTTTTTGCAGGCGCTTTCGGATATACTTACGGACAAAACTCGGTAATGCAGATGCACTCTAAAAAAGATACAACTTCTGCATACGGATCTACAGAAACCTGGGATTCGGCTATCAACGCACCGGGTGCATCGCAGATGAAATATCTAAAAGATCTGATGCTGTCCAAAGCGAATTATTTTGACAGAGTTCCGGACCAAACTTTAATTGCAGAGAATGGCGAAAACTATGACCGTTTATTGGCAACCAGAACAGATGACTATGCATTTATCTACAACTATAACGGTAGGGAAATGAAGATCAACATGGGAAAAATCAAAGGTGATCAGGTGAAAGCTTCATGGTTTAATCCGAGAAATGGAGAAAAAAAGGTTATTGGAGAGTTTGAGAACAAAGGTGTTCAGATTTTCACACCTGAAGGTGGACAAAACGATGGTAACGATTGGGTGCTGATTTTAGAGAGCATATAATAAGGGCAAAAGGCTGAAAGCTAAAGCATGAGCCTATAGTAGGTGTGGTTAACAGGGGGATTTTTAATGGTTAACTTAAAGAAGTGGATAATAAAATGGGAAAAAGACATATAAATAGATTAGTTCAGCTAAGCAGAAATATAAAAGCAGAAAAGTTTTTATATGCTGTCTTAAGTCTATTTGATGCCTTCACAAAAGAGCTGCTATCTAGGAAGTCCCTCTCTTTCGGAGAGGGATTTAGGGTGAGGCTTTTACTCTTGTCATTATTCCTCTTCACTTCATGCCAAAAAGATGTTTATATGTTTACATCTTTTCACGAACCCGCAAATGAAGGCTTAAGATATTTGTATAGTAAGGATGGATATCATTGGAATTCGGTGAACGGAATTTATCTGAAACCGGAGTTGGGAACTCAAAAAATTATGCGTGACCCATCTATGCTGAGAGATAAGCAAGGCGTTTATCATTTGGTTTGGACCATTGGTTGGAAAGGCAATGAAGGGATAGGTTATGCGAGTTCCAAAGATTTGATTCATTGGGAAAATAAAAAGATTGTTCCGGTGATGGAACACGAAGCTAAAACGGTAAATGTTTGGGCTCCGGAATTGTTTTATGATGATGTTGAAGACAGGTTCATCATTATTTGGGCGTCTACCATTCCTTATCGATTTGCGAAAGGTGTAGAGGCCGAGGACAATAACCACAGGATGTATTATACAACAACCAAAGACTTCGAAACTTTTACGCCAACTAAATTATTCAGTGATCCTGGGTTCAGTATTATCGATGCGGTTATTGTGAAAAAAGCTCAAAAGGATTATGTTTTGGTACTGAAAGACAATACCAGGCCAAACCGTAACCTTAAAGTCGCTTTCGCTGACAATCCGTTGGGACCATTTCTAAATGTGTCAAAACCATTCTCTGCTTATTTAACGGAAGGTCCGAGTGTGGTAAAAGTAAAAGATGAGTGGTTAATTTATTTTGATTCTTACGGAAGCAAAAGTTACGAAGCTGTAGCTACCAAAGATTTCAAAACTTTCGAAAAGATAAATAACAGGATTTCTGTTCCCGAAGGACATAAACACGGAACGATTTTTAAAGCGTCAAAAAAGGACTTAAGGAATTTGTTAAAGCAAGAAATAAAGTAGAGAGAGATTGCCTGACTGCCGTCGAGGCAGGCTTCGCAGGCTCGCAATGACGCTCTTGTTTCCGTCATTGCGAGAACCTGTTCCGATTTTTCGGAAAGGAACGACGAAGCAATCTGATGATAAGATTAAAAATGCTTCAATACGAAGCCAGTAAGAAATAATATATGAAGATCAAATCAGTATTATTAAGCGTATCGGTAGTTGCATTCATGCAACAGGTAATAGCGCAGGATACCATTAAATATGTAGGGAAAACATTGTCTAATGTAGATTATCATCACGGACAATTAACACCTGCAGTTGGTACGCATAATATTCAAACTTTCAGAGCAAACAGAGAATTCCCGGAATTGGCAGGCGGTCACGGTTTTACCTATAATCACCAACCATTTTTAGCGTACTGGAACAATACCTATTACCAGCAATTTTTAAGTAATCCGGTTGGAGAACACGTGGCAGAAGGAAAAACGTTGTTGCAGACTTCTAAGGACGGATATAACTGGTCTAATCCGATCGAACTTTTTCCTCCTTATCTGGTACCGGAAGGTTTTACCAAACCAGACCGCACAGACAAAGCAGGTAAAGACCTCTATGCCATTATGCATCAGAGAATGGGATTTTATAGTGCTAAAAATGGTAAGCTGTTAACCATTGGATATTATGGAGTGGCCTTAGACGCGAAAGATGATCCAAATGATGGAAATGGTATTGGCAGAGTAGTCAGAGAAATAAAAAAAGATGGAACTTTTGGACCAATCTATTTCATTAGATTCAATTCTTCGTTCAATCAAAAACTAGCAAAATATCCTTTTTATACTAAAAGTAAAGACAAAGCTTTTGTACAGGCTTGTAATGAATTAATGGCTCAGCCTTTAATGATGCAGCAATGGGTAGAGGAAGCAGATAGAAACGACCCATTAGTGCCATTCAAACGTCCAGTGAAAGCATTTGCCTATTATCATTTGCATGATGGAAGAGTGGTTGGTTTATGGAAACATGCTTTGACATCCATTAGCAAAGACAATGGGAAAAGTTGGGAATACTCACCTTTAAGAGCCCCGGGATTTGTAAACAGCAATGCGAAAATTTGGGGACAGAAAACTTCTGACGGTCGTTTTGCTACCGTTTATAATCCATCAGAATTCAGATGGCCATTAGCAGTTTCCACCAGTAATGATGGTTTAACTTATACCGACTTACTACTGGTAAACGGAGAGATTACCACCATGCGCTATGGTGGAAATTATAAATCTTACGGTCCGCAATACGTTCGCGGTATCCTGGAAGGAAATGGTGTTGTTCCGGATAAAAACATGTGGCTCACTTACAGCATGAACAAAGAGGATATGTGGGTGGCTAAAGTTCCGGTTCCGGTAAAGTCAACTGTAAGCGGAGTGGTTAATGATGATTTTGCACAAAACCCGAATCAGGCTTATAACAGCTGGAATATTTACAGTCCTTTATGGGCAAGTGCAAAGGTAGAAGGAAATGCTTTGGTTTTGAGAGACAAAGATCCTTACGACTATGCTAAAGCGGACAGGGTAATTGAAGCTTCTAAAAAAGCAAAAATTGAGTTTACCGTTACACCTCAGCAAAATGATAACGGTTCTTTGCAAATAGAGTTTGTAAATGATATGGGGCTGGCTGCATCAAGAATCATTTTTGATAATGATGGTATAATTAAGAATAAGGCAGGTTACAGGAATGCTTCTTTATCGAAATACGAAGCGGGACAGACTTACCATTTCGTGTTTACCGTAGATGTTACTACACGTTCTTATCAGGTTGCTATTAACGGGGCAGATAAAGGGACGAAATTGTTCTTTCAGCCAGTGAGTAATATCAGCAAAGTTTCTTTCAGAACCGGAGACATAAGAAGATTTCCGGATGCAGATACGCCAACGGATCAGGACTTTGATGTGAAAAATCCTGGTGTGGCAGTAAAAGAAGCTGTATATCGTATTTCTTCACTAAAAGCAGAGAGATTGAAATAGATGAAGCGCTTCATTACATATCTAACTATAATAGGAGCAAGCTTTTCCGCAAAAGCAGATGTTGTGCTGCCGAATATTTTTGCCAATCACATGGTTTTGCAAAGAAACCAGCCTGTGGCAATTTTCGGTTCTGCCAATGCGGGCGAACAGGTTACGGTAGAATTTCAAAATCAGCGTAAGCAAACCAAAGCAGACGAAAAAGGTAATTGGAAAGTTGAGCTGAAAGCTATGAAAGCTAATGCTATCGGGCAAACGCTTACTATCAGGGCTAATAATGTAATAGAATTAAAAGACGTATTAATAGGTGAAGTTTGGTTGTGCTCGGGGCAGTCGAACATGGAATACCAAATGCGTAAAATAGAAAAGGAAAAAGCTCCCTTGAAAGGGAATTATTTTCCTAAGAATGCAGTTGCAGAGGCTACTAATCCTAATATCAGGGTGTTTCTGGTAAGGAGAAAATTCTTGTCTAAACCAGACGGAAAATACGAAGGTTGGGCTGTTGCTAAGGATTCTGCATTACGCCAATTTTCTGCTCCGGCATATTTCTTTGCCAAGAACCTGCAGCAAGAGTTAGGCGTTCCTGTCGGCGTTATTTCTTCGGCTGTTAGTGGTAGCAGAATAGAACCCTGGTTTTCAGAAACATCTTGGGATAAATCATCTTATTTAAAAGACAAAAAGAAAGAAGGAGACCCGGGTAAGTTTTATCATTTGATGATAGAACCTCTGGCGCCATATACTATAAAAGGTTTTATCTGGTATCAGGGTGAAACCAATGTATTTTTGAAAGAGACTATCAGCTACAGCTATAAAATGAAAGCGCTGATAGAGAATTGGAGAAACAGCTGGGGTAACCCTAAAATGCCGTTTTATTTTACAGAAATAGCGCCTTTTCATTATTCTCTGGATGAAAAGGGACAGGTAAGAATGCCAAGAACTATTTTGCCCGAATTTAGGGAGGCACAGGATCTTGTTTTGCAATTACCTTATACTGCAAGGATTATAACCACTGATTTGGTGGATAATGTGAATGATATTCATCCTAATTATAAGTGGGAAATAGGAAGAAGACATACATTGAAAGCCTTGAAATATGCTTATGGCAAAAACATAGTTGCCGATGGACCGGAAATGGCATCGGTTAAATATGCGGGCAATAAAGCTGTAGTGAAGTTTAAGTATGCGACAGGTTTAAAAAGTATAGACGGAAAATCTCTGGATGCATTTGAAGTTGCAGGAAGCGACCCTACTTTTTATCCGGCTACGGCTACAATAGAAAATAATACGGTTGTACTTAAAAGCGATAAGGTACAGCAAATCCAACAGGTCAGGTTTGCCTGGGATGAAGCAGCACAACCTAATCTTTTTAACGCAGGAGGTCTACCAGCGGCACCTTTTAGAACGAATAATCCATTAGATCATATTAAACTGAAATAGCCTTTAGATATCATGAAGTTGAACGCGAAAATAGCTCTATCCTTACTTTTTTTAGGAACTACCGGATTGCAGGTTTCTGCTCAGACGACAGAGACGCAATATCTTTCCGGAAAGGGAAAGGATGACGGTGTTTTGTGGGATTTCCATGTAACCGAAGGCATGAATGCAGGAAAATGGACTCAGATTCCGGTTCCGTCAAACTGGGAGCTTAAAGGCTTTGGAAAATACAATTACGGTTTCAATAAAGAGGCTAATAAAGGGAAAGAAGAAGGGCTTTATAAATATAAGTTTAAAGTTGCCGATGATTGGAAAGATAAGGTTGTAAACATTGTTTTTGAAGGATCAATGACTGACACCGAAGTGAAGATTAACGGTAAATTGGCCGGAGAGATTCACCAGGGTGCATTTTATGTGTTTAAATATGATATTTCTAAGCTGATTAAGTTTGGTGAAGAAAACTTACTGGAAGTAAAAGTAGCTAAGCATTCGGCAAATAAATCGGTAAACGCGGCGGAAAGAGAAGGTGATTTCTGGATTTTTGGTGGAATATTCAGACCTGTTTATCTGGAAGGTTTGCCTCAGAATCATATAGAAAGAGTTTCTTTAGATGCTAAGGCGGATGGATCTTTCAGATCTAAAATATTAACCACAGGTTCGGCAGACGAAGTTGCTGTTCAGCTTTTCGATGCTCAGGGTAAGAGATTTGGAAAGCCTTTAAAAACTAAACTTTCGGGAAAAGAGAATTGGCTGAATACCAGCTTCGCGAACCCTAAGCTTTGGTCTGCAGAATTTCCGAATTTATATAAAGCACAATTTACATTGTTGAAAAATGGAAAAGTTCAGCACCAGTTAGAGCAAAAGTTTGGTTTCAGAACAGTAGAAGTTAAAGAGCGTGACGGAGTTTACATCAATGGAGTTAAGATCAAATTTAAAGGAGTAAACCGCCATTCTTTTCATCCCGAATCTGGAAGAACAACCAGTAAGGAAATTAGTATTGGCGATGTGAAGCTGATGAAGGAAATGAATATGAACGCTGTTCGTATGGCGCATTATCCGCCGGATAATCATTTCCTGGCAGTTTGTGATTCCCTGGGATTATATGTGATGAATGAATTGGGCGGATGGCATGGACACTATGATACACCTACCGGTTCTAAATTATTGAAAGAAATGATGGTGGTTTCTGAAAATAATCCGTCTATTATTTTCTGGGCCAACGGAAATGAGGGTGGACATAATGCTGAACTGGATCATATTTTCTTTGAACAGGATATTCAAAAACGTCCATTAATTTACCCTTGGGCAGTTTACGGAGGTTTTGAAACTACACATTATCGCGAGTACAATTATGGAATTGGCACTTACGATCATGGACATAATATTATAATGCCTACCGAATTCTTACATGGAATGTTTGATGGAGGTCACGGTGCAGGTTTGGAAGATTACTGGAAAGCGATGTTGGCTAATCCGCTTGCTGCCGGTGGTTTCTTATGGGATTTCCAGGATCAGGGTGTGGTTAGGACGGATAAAAACGGAATAATAGACACTGATGGAAATCACGGTCCAGATGGAATAGTTGGTCCGTATTATGAAAAAGAAGGAAGCTTTTTTACCATTAAAGAAGTTTGGAGTCCGATTTTCTTTGAAAAAAGAGAAATGACCAAAGGTTTTAATGGCTCGTTCAATATAGAAAACAGGTATTCCTTTACCAATACTAATCAATGTACATTTAGTTATGAATTGAAAAAATTAGGTAATTACAACGAGGTCAAAGAATCAAAAAAGGGGAGTATTACTGCACCGAACATCAAAGCAGGAGACAAAGGAGTTTTGAAAGCTAATCTTCCGCAGGGATGGACGGATTTTGATGTATTGTATATCACCGCGAAAGATGTTAATCAGCAGGAGCTATTTACCTGGAGTTTCCCTATCTCTTTGCCAAATAAAGTGGCAAAGACTTTAATTAAGGAAAATGGACAGCAAAATATAGCTGTTCAGGAAACTGCCAACTCATTTGTAGTCAAAGCGAATGGTATTGCTTACCAAATTAACAAAACAACAGGTTTATTAGAGCAGGTTCAGAATGCCAAAGGAATTATTCCTTTCAAAAACGGACCGGTTTTACAGGAAGCAGTTAATAATTATAAAAACTTTAAACTGAGCAGGGAAGAAGGGAAAGTAGTTATCGCATCAACTTTTGATAGAAAAGAAAGCTACAATACTTTAAGATGGGAGATTTTGCCATCGGGGCAGTTGAAAATGCATGTGCAGTATTTTCCCGAAGCTTATTTTACCCGTTTCGTAGGCGTGAATTTTGATTTCCCGAAAGATCAGATTAAAGGTGTTGAATACATGGGGATGGGACCTTATCGGGTTTGGAAGAACAGAATGAAAGGTAACCAGTTTGGTGTTTGGAAAAAAGATTATAATGATACCGCTACGGGAGAAATTCCTTTCAAGTATCCGGAGTTTAAAGGTTATCATTCTAATATGTACTGGACGAAATTTATTGGTAAAGACCAAAGTTTTAAGGTGTTTACTGACAGGGAAGATGTGTTTTTAAGGTTGTATACACCAAAAGAACAGAAAGATACAGATTGGAAAAATATGGAACCTACATTCCCTAAAGGAGATATCTCTTTTATGAATGGCATTTCGGCAATAGGAACTAAAACGCAAAAGCCGGAGACAACGGGACCAATGGGAATGAAGCATGTGTACTATGACTTTGAGAAAGAGCCGATAAGGGCCTTGCATATGGTGTTGTATTTTGATTTTACAGGGGAGTAATTAAGATAATGCCGTCATTTCGATCCCGGGTATCGGGAGAGAAATCTCTTTCCGAAGCGCTTTTGGGTGAGATTTCTCCACTCCTTGCAGTTGGTCGAAATGACAAAATATATAATAAAATAGAAATGAAACTAAAACCAGTCATATTCATCCTACTGATGTTGTTTGCAGCATTACAGCATCAGGCGCAGGCGAAAGTAAGTGTATACGATTTACGTACCGAGTTACTTGTGAACCCTGTTGGAATTGATGTGTCTGCTCCAAGACTGGGCTGGAAGTTAAGTGGAGAAGAAAGATCTATTGAGCAAACAGCTTATCATGTGTTGGTAGCATCTTCGAAAGATAAACTGGATCAAAATACCGGCGATTTATGGGATTCCGGAAGGCAGAATTCGAAGAACTCTATTCATGTTATTTACGCTGGTAAAGCTTTGAAAAGCAGAGCGGAAGTATTTTGGAAGGTAAAAGTTTACACCAATAAAGGAGAAAGCTCCTGGTCTGAAAATGCTTCGTGGACCATAGGATTGCTTCACTATAAAGATTGGACAGGTCGTTGGATTGGTTTCGATAAATATTTCCCGTCAGACAGTGAGGGAGAAGGAAAGTTGTCTGCCCGTTATTTCAGAAAGGAATTCAATACCCCTAAAAAGGTAAAAAAAGCTACAGCCTACATTATGGGTTTAGGGCTTTACGAATTGTATATCGATGGGAAAAAAGTTGGTGATCAGGTATTAGCGCCAAGCCCTACAGATTATACAAAAAACATTAAATACAATGTATTGGATGTAACTAATTTCCTGAATGAAGGAAAACATGCTATCGGCGTAATTTTAGGAAACGGTCGTTTTTATGCTATGCGTCAGGCGAAACCTTATAAAGTGAAAACTTTTGGTTTCCCTAAAATGCAAGTGCAGGTAATAGTGACTTATGAGGATGGTTCTTCCGAAACCTTAAAAACAGATAATTCATGGAAAGGAACTTCGGACGGACCAATTACTGCAAATAACGAATATGATGGTGAGAATTACGATGCCAGAAAAGAATTAAAAGGTTGGGCGAATGTAGGTTTTGACGACAAAAAATGGCTAAATGCCGATTATGTTCAGGAACCGGGAGGAGAGTATGAAGCTCAACTAAACGGCCATATGAAAGTAATGCAGGATATTGTTCCGGTTTCCATTGTTAAAAAAGCTGAAGGAAAATACATCATAGACTTTGGCCAGAACTTTTCTGGTTGGGTAAAAATGAGTGTAAGCGGAACAAGTGGTAGCAAGGTTACGCTTCGCTTTGCTGAATCTTTGCAAGATAACGGAGAGCTTTTTACCACGAATTTACGCGATGCCAAAGCAACAGATAATTACACTTTAAAAGGCGAAGGGACAGAAGAATGGGAACCTCGTTTCACTTATCATGGTTTCCGTTATGTGGAAGTTAGTGGTTACCCTGGTGTAGCAAGCAAAGCTAATTTTACAGGAAGATTGGTCTATGACGACATGCAGAATGTTGGAACTTTCGTTTCTTCGAATCCACTTTTAAATCAGATCCATAAAAATGCCTGGTGGGGCATAGCTTCTAACTACAAAGGAATGCCAGTGGATTGCCCGCAGAGAAATGAGCGCCAGCCATGGTTGGGAGATCGCCCGGTAAGTGCTTACGGAGAAAACTTTTTGTTTGATAATGCGAATTTTTACATCAAATGGTTAGAAGATATTCGCCTGTCACAAAAAGAAGATGGCGCAATTCCGGATGTGGCACCTGCTTTTTGGAGATATTATAGTGATAACATCAGCTGGCCGGGGACTTATCTGCTTATTGCAGATATGCTTTATCAGCAAACCGGAGATTTAAGGATATTGCAAAAGCATTATCCAGCGATGAAAAAGTGGATGGATTATATGCAGTTCCGTTATACAGATAAAGACGGTATTATTACCAAAGATAGTTATGGAGATTGGTGTTTTCCACCAGCGACAATAGAAGCGGGAAGAGGAAAAATTGCTGATAAAAAATATCCAAGTGCTTTAATTTCCAGCGCCTATTATTACCATTTGTTACACATGATGTCTCGTTTTAGTATGCTGACGGGAAATGTGAAAGACCAGTCTTATTTTTTAGATAGCGCTGCTAAAATGAGGGCTGATTTCAACAAGAAGTTTTATAATCAGGCAGGGTTTTATGGCGGTAATTCACTGACAGATAATTTACTGGCCATGCATTTTGGTTTGGTAGAAGATGCCAACAAAGAAAAACTGGCAAACAGAATTGTGGAAATTGTAGAAAAAGAAAATAAAGGACATTTAAGTACTGGAGTAATCGGCACACAATGGATTATGCGCACTTTAACCGATATGGGCAGAGTAGATCTGGCTTATAAAATAGCAACAAATAAAACCTATCCTTCCTGGGGATATATGGTAGAAAACGGTGCAACAACGATTTGGGAATTGTGGAATGGAAATACAGCACATCCTAAAATGAATTCTCAAAACCATGTGATGATGCTGGGTGATTTGCTGGTTTGGTTTTATGAGAATCTGGCAGGAATCAAATCTCAGGAAAATGCATTTCAAACTATTGTCATGAAGCCAGAGGTAATTACAGGTTTAGATCATGTAAATGCGAACTACAATAGTTTATACGGTAAAATAGAATCTAACTGGACAAAAAATAAATCTGCTTTTGAATGGAAAATTGTTATTCCAGCGAATGCAAAAGCTAAGGTTTATTTGCCTGCGCAGGATTTATCGTCCATTACAGAAAATAACAAAAAATTAAAAGACAATAAAGATATCAGGGTACTATCGGAAGAAGAGGGAAGCGTTCGGGTAGAATTAGGATCTGGTACTTATCAATTCAAAACTAAATTATAAACACTATGAAAAAGACATTAATTATTTTCTTTTTGAGCTTTTTAGCTGTAAATATAAAGGCTCAGGATAATACAGGGGAACAAAAGAAAGCTAACGATTGGGTAGCCGAATTGAAACTTAATAATGCAAAAAAAGAAGAGACAGTTAAAAATCTAATATTTAATCATCTCGTTGCTGTTAAAGACTGGCATAATAGTCATCCGGCTAGTACAGTTCCGGCAGGAATTAATCCGAGAACAGGGGAAAAGCTAAATGAATTACACCGCTCTATTATTGCAGATTCTGCTATGCCAGAAACGGTTCATAAAACTTTAATGGATGGTTTAAGACAAGAACTAACTCCAGAGCAGGTGATTTTTATACTGGATAAGTATACCATAGGTAAAGTGGACTTTACCATGAAAGGTTATAAAGCCATTGTACCGGACTTAACTGAGCAGGAGGAAAAGATAATCAGAACTTATCTGGAAGAAGCAAGAGAAATGGCTATTGACTATAAAAATATGAAGCAGATCTCTGTGATTTTTGAGATATACAAAGATAAGTCAGAAGCATATTTAAATGCGAATGGTAGAAACTGGAGACAGCTTTATAAAGATTATGTTAATAAAGTAAAGGCAGAAAAAGCAAAGAAATCAAATGAAAAGTAAGATAGTATTATCCGTTATTGTCAGTTTTTTATTCCTGTCAGGAGTACAGGCACAAAAAAAGAATGCATTATACAAGTGGAGAAAAGGAATTATTAAAGATGAGTTTATATATGATAAGGCTCCTTTCCCTTCTTGTCATTCGGCAACTATTGCAGAAACGCCTACAGGATTGGTTTATGCTTTTTTTGGTGGAACACGTGAAAGGCATCCGGATGTAGAGATTTATGTTAGCCGCCAGGAAAATGGACAATGGCTGGCTCCGGTTTCAGTAGCTAATGGGATTCAGGAAGACGGAAAGAGATTACCAACCTGGAATCCGGTTTTATATCAGGTTCCAAATGGAGATTTGATGCTTTTTTATAAAATTGGACCAAAGCCGTCTGCATGGTGGGGAATGTTAAAAAGATCTAAAGATGGTGGAAAAACATGGTTGGCGGCAGAAAAACTACCAAATGGATATATAGGCCCAGTTAAGAATAAGCCAGTTTTATTAAGTAACGGTAATTTAATTTGTCCTACGAGTACGGAGCATGATGGATGGAAGATTCATTTTGAAATTACTCCTGACTTTGGTAAAACATGGCGAAAGGTAGGGCCTTTAACCAGTGAAATAGCGGATATGAAAGCTATTCAGCCAAGTGTTCTGGATCATGGCAATGGAAAATTGCAAATTTTAGCAAGAACGCGTAACTGGGCAATAGCCGAATCATGGTCTTATGACAACGGTGAAACCTGGACTCCATTGAATAAAACCACATTGCCAAATAACAATTCAGGAACAGATGCGGTAACAATGAAAAACGGTAAGCATGTTTTGGTTTATAACCATGTTTTGCCACCAAAGGATAATCCGAAAGGAGCCAGAACACCTTTAAATGTAGCTGTGTCTAAAGATGGAATTAACTGGGATGCTGTTTTGATATTGGAAGATTCCCCAATCAGCCAATACTCTTATCCGGCAGTTATCCAGACAAGTGATGGTCTATTGCATTTCGCATACACCTGGAGACGCGAAAAAATGAAACATGTAGTTGTTGACCCGAAGAAATTAAAAGCGAGACCAATCAAGAATGGTATATGGCCAAATGTTAAAGGCTATACATTACCAACTTTAGAAACTTACAAAGCAGAGGAGGAATAGTAGGATTGATTAACCGCAAAGTACACGAAAAATGCGTAACGTGATTAGATAAAGTTTGAAGTCCGTTACGTAAAGCAGGACGCTTTTTGGTTAGATTTTAATAAATATATATGTCGATTAATAGGATTTTAAAAGTTAGTTTCCCTAATAAGCTAATTTTTGGAAATGGTGTGATGACGCAGTTGGCTGAAGAACTTATTCAGCTTAATTGCAAAGAGGTAATATTGTTGACAATTAAGCCTTTGCAGTCGCAATTGGCTGGTTTTATTGACGAGTTACAGAAAAATAATATTGTTGTTATAACCGATACGAGTATCGAGCAGGAACCAACATTTTCTGATTTCAGAAGAATATTGAGCGAGCTGAAAAACTCAAATGCTGATACAGTAATTGGTATTGGGGGTGGAAGTGTGTTGGATGTTGCCAAATTGGTTGCTGCGCAGTTAGACAATACGCAAACTTTAGAAGAAATTGTTGGAAATGGCTTATTGAAAGGCAGAAATAAACGATTGATCTGTGTGCCGGCGACATCCGGAACAGGTAGTGAAGTTTCTCCGAATGCTATTTTGGTTGATGATGAAAATCAGAAAAAAGGAATTATTAGTCCTTATCTGGTGCCGGATATGGTTTATGCAGATCCGTTGCTGACTTTGAGTTTACCCGCCTCTATTACAGCAGCTACGGGATTAGACGCGTTAACTCATTGCCTGGAAGCTTTTACGAATAAGTTTTCGCAACCATTTATAGATATGTATGCCTTTGAGGGGATGCGCTTAATTGCTGGAAACTTAGAAGAAGCCGTAAAAAATGGTCAAAATAAAGAAGCAAGAAGTGAGGTAGCTTTGGGAAGTATTCTTGGTGGTTTTTGTTTAGGTCCGGTTAACACAGCAGGAGTACATGCTTTATCCTATCCTTTAGGCAGTATGTTCCATCTACCACACGGATTGTCCAATGCATTGCTTTTGCCTTACGTTATGGAATTCAACTATACTGCAAATCCAAAAAAATATGCTGAGGTGGCTATTGCTTTGGGGTGCAGAAGAGAAAATACAGATGAAGAAACCGCTGTGGCAGGTGTCGCTAAAATAAAAGAGCTGATACAGGCATGTGGCATTCCAGCCAGATTAAGGGACTTAAATATCCCACAGGAAACCATTCCACAAATGGCAGAAGATGCCATGAAGATTACCAGATTGCTGGTGAATAATCCGAGAGAGATAATGTTAACGGATGCTATTTCTATTTACAATGCTGCCTATTAAAATGAAAGAAAATCAAAAAACAAAAGAAACAATTGTTCCGGTAGTAGCTCCGTTGAATAAAGATTTAAGCCTGGACAGGGATGCTGTAGCTAAGATTTTTTCTTATTTATACAGTAACAATGCTATTCCATTTATATTAGGGACTACGGGCGAATCAGCTTCGCTCTCTAATAGCTTTAAGGAAGAATATCTAAGGGCAGGTGTAGAGAATAAGCCGGCAGATAAGAAATTGTATGTTGGTATTTCTTCTAATATATTGGAAGACTCGGTAGCATTTGCACATTTAGCTTACGATTTAGGAATAGATGCTGTAGCGGCAACATTACCAACTTATTATAAACTGTCTGACGCTCAAATAGGAAAATATTTCTTGCAGCTGGCAGAAGAAATCCCAACCGATCTGGTGGTTTACAATATTCCGGCAACAACTCATATGTCTATTCCGTTAGAGTTATTGGATGAATTGAGTTATCATCCCAAAATTGTTGGAACAAAAGACTCAGAGAGAAGTATAGAACGATTAGATAAATCACTGGAACTTTGGAAAGATAGAGTAGATTTTAAGCACTATATGGGTTGGGCCGGTCAGTCTGCCTATGCATTAATTAATGGCAGTGATGGTATTATACCAAGTTCAGGAAACTTTGCACCTGCTATTTACAGTCAAATGTGCACTGCAGTAGAACAAGGTGATTTTGATTTAGCCCATGAATTGCAAAAACAATCTGATGTATTAGGTTCTTTATATCAGGCAAATAAATCTTTGGGAGAATCTCTCTGGGGACTAAAAGTCTTGATGAGGGAGCTGTCTTTATGTGATCCTTATATGATGCCACCTTTATACGAATTAAGTAAAGCAGAGGAAGTGAAATTAATAGAAGCATTCCAGGAATTAATTAACAGAGAAAATATAAAACTGAATATAGCAAGTCATGTTTAAGCCTATTATAGGAATTACTATGGGTGATCCGGCGAGTATAGGTCCGGAAATAGCTTTAAAAGCGGTGTTAAATCCTCATATTCACGAAATATGCAAACCTCTTATTGTTGGTGATGCAACCGTTTTTAGAAATATAGCAAAAGTATTGAGTATTGATGTAAAAATCAATAGTGTTCAGCAAGTTGCAGAGGCTAAATTTGAATTAGGCACTGTAGATATTTTTGATTTACAAAACACCAATTTATCTAAAATAACGTTTGGCGAAATATCAGCCGAAGCTGGCAATGCATCATTTGAATCGGTAACAAAAGTTATAGATCTGGCGCTTAAAGGCGAAGTAGATGCAACAGTTACAGGCCCAATAAATAAGAAATCTGTTAACGAAGCAGGCCATCATTTTGCAGGGCATACAGAAATTTACGCGCATTATACCAATACAAAGAAGTATGCGATGCTTTTGGTAGAAGATAATTTAAAGGTTATTCATGTTTCTACGCATGTGTCTCTGCGTCAGGCTTGCGATTTGGTAAAAAAAGAACGGATACTTGAAGTAGTGGAGTTGTTGCAAAATGGACTAATCAGTTTAGGGGAAAAGAATTTAAAAATAGGCATTGCTGGTTTAAATCCGCATGCGGGAGATTCTGGTTTGTTTGGAACAGAAGATGATCAGGAAATCCTTCCTGCTGTAGAGGAAGCAAAAGAAAAAGGTTTTGACGTAGAAGGTCCCGTTCCTGCCGATACCTTATTTGCAAAAGCAGCTACCGGTTATTATGGTGGAATTGTGGCAATGTATCACGATCAGGGACATATTCCATTCAAATTATCTGGCTTTAAGTGGAATCCGGAAAAGAAGCAAATGGATAGCGTAAAAGGGGTAAATATCACTATGGGGTTACCAATTATCAGAACATCTGTAGATCATGGCACAGCGTTTGAAATTGCTGGGAAAGGTGTTGCCAGTCCGGATGCTATGATTCTGGCCATTGAGTCGGCAGTACAGTTATCAAAAAATAAATAACCAATAATGACATCTATTTTAGTAATTGCAGATGATTTAACCGGAGCGGCCGAAATTGGGGGTATCGCACTTCGATATAATTTGACGGTAGATATAGTCCATAAATTGGACAGTACATTACAGTCGGATGTACAAATCCTTAATACTAATACAAGATCATTAACATATGAGGAGATCATTCCGCATTTACAAAATGTCACTAACGGAATAAAAAAAGATGAATATCAATTTATCTATCTGAAATTCGATTCTGCGTTGCGGGGAAATATCAAGATTCAGGTTGACTTTCTAAAAGAACAACTGAATTATAAGTTGGCTGTATTTTGCCCTGCAAATCCGGTTTTTGGTCGGATAATTAAGAATGGTGAATATTATATAAACGATAGACTGATTAACGAAACCAGTTTTTCTGAAGATCCCGAATTTCCAATCCAAAAAAGTCATGTGCTGGATATTTTAAATGCCCCTGAATGGGAATTGGTTAAAAATGTGCAGCAATCGCAATTAGAAACAGGATGTGCTGTTGTCGAAGTATCAACTCATAAGGAGTTAGATCAGTTGGCAGAAAATGTTCAATTTTCAAATTTAATGATTGGAGGTTCTGCATTCTTTAATGCTTTGCTTCACCAGCAGTATACACAGTTTAAGAAGGGTTTCAGAGAACATATTGAACTGAATCATCCGGTCTTATTTGTTTGCGGTTCTGCTTATAAAAATAGTAGTGAGCAAATTAAAAAAGTTAAACCCGATTATTTGGTCTATTTTGATAATAATGACTCCATAGAAAAGTTACGTGACGAGCTATTAAATAAGATCAGAGAGCGATCAAAAGTCATCTTTGCAGTTTCTCCGCAAACGAAAGGTTCTGCAGCAGAAATCCGAAAAAAAATGGCCAGAATTGTTGGCCAGGTTTATCACAATACGGAGGTCTGCGAGCTCGTTATAGAAGGTGGCGCTACATCCTACGAAATTTTAAACGAATTAAACATAAAGACTGTTACTCCCGTACAAGAGATAGGCCTGGGCCTTATTAAAACCATGGTAACAGACAAAAAACTTTTTATTACTCTGAAGCCTGGGAGCTATCCCTGGACAAAAGAATTGTGGAAGTTCTGATTTCTTCAGTTAAGCTAAATTTATAATGACTAAACCTATTTTAAGCGTTCTGGATTACGGAATTATTATTGCTGTATTGTTAATAACCCTGTATTTCGGTTTAAAATACGCTAAAAACCAAAAGACAACAGAAGCCTACTTTTCGGCAAAAGGGAGAGTACCGTCGTGGGCAATTGGTATGTCTTTGCTGGCTACTTTAATCAGTAGTGTTACCTTTTTAGGATATCCGGCAGAAGGATATTCGCACAATTGGATTTTATTGGTACAGGGATTAATGGTGCCTATTGTGCTGCTGGGTACTGTTTGGTTTATTGTGCCACTTTACAGGAAAGTAATAGGCTTAAGTACTTACGAGTATTTCGAAAAGCGTTTCGGAAGCTTTGCCCGATATTATAGTTCTATTGCCTTTGTATTGAGACAATTCTCCGGAATGGGGACTGTTTTATATCTTTTAGCGGTTGCTCTGTCAAGTATGACCAATATCAGTACCTACTGGGTAATTATCGTCGTGGGACTAATTATAGTTACGGTTAATCTGTTGGGTGGAATTGAAGCTGTTATCTGGCTCGATGTGTTTCAGGGGTTTATGTTGTTTGCCAGCGGTATCTTGTGCCTTCTGGTTATTATCTTTTCTGTAAACGGAGGATTACCAGAGGTTTGGAGGGTTGCAACAGAAAATGGTCGTACAGGATTTGGTCCTTATGATCTGGATTTTACCAGACTGACTTTTGTTGTAATGGCAATTAACGGCGCTTTTTATGCCATTCAGAAATATGGTACGGATCAAACAGTTATTCAGAGGTATCTTACTGCTAAATCTGATAAATCTGCAATCAGAGCATCTTTATTAGGAATCTTATTAACGGTTCCGGTTTGGTCGCTGTTTATGTTTATTGGTACAGCGCTTTTTGTCTACTACACACAAAATAGCTTACCGGGTGAAGTAGGCGCAAATAGTGTATTCCCTTATTTTATTATGAGCGAATTGCCAATGGGTGTCGTTGGATTTATTTTAGCAGCAATGATTTCTGCGGCAATCTGTAGCCTAAGTGCAGATTTAAATTCCTTAGCTGCGGTTGGTATTGAAGACTACTATAAAAAGATAAAACCAAATAGTGTAGATAATGAATATCTGGTAGCCAGTAGATGGATGGTCGCTATTTCTGGGCTAATTTCTGTCATTATAGGATTTGTATATGTGCATTTAGGAAGCGAAAGTATTTTAGGCATAATCTTCACGCTGTATGCTATTTTTTCCGGTGGAATAGTTGGAATATTTTTACTGGGAGTTTTCTCATCAAGAGCAAATAGACAAGGCTTGAATGTAGCCATAATTGTCTGTATAATTTTTACTGCGTATGCTTTTTTAACGAGTACCGAAATAGATTTTGGGGGTAAGACATTTCTAATTCTGGATTTTGGAGAGCTCAATTTTACACATAATAAATTGATGCTGGGTGTTTATAGCCATTTGATTGTCATTGGTGTTGGATACGTGGCGAGCTTGTTTTTTCCAAAACCAGAACTAGATCAAAATTTATTGTATAGTGGCTGGAAAGCTTCAAGAAAGGCACAGAAAGAAAAGGAGCTGTATCATGAATAAGATATTTTTTGCGTTTTTAATAAGTTGCGCGATTGTATTACAGGTTTTTGGGCAAAGTTCTGATAGTCAGTATAAAAAACCATTGAAAGAAGTGATTAAACTTCTCGAAAAACGTTATAATATTACCATTAAATATAATGAAAATCAGGTTGGGGGGAAATGGCTGAACTATGCCGAGTGGCGATTTAGATCGGATGTAGATGAAACACTTCGCAATGTGTTGTCTCCGCTGGATTTGAAGGTAAATAAGGAAGGAGAAGGCAGATATAAATTAAAAGAGTACGAATATTACAGATGGGAAGTAAAAGACGGTTGGGATTATCTGGATAAATTAGCAAGCCGTTATCATAATAAAGAATCGTGGGAAGCCAGAAAAGCACAGATAAGACCAGAATTATATAAAGCATTAAAATTATCACCTCTTCCTGAAAAGCCAAAATCAAAAATTATTCTTACTCCGAAAAGGTTATTTGACGGTTATTCTGTAGAGAACTTTGCTTTGGAAATTATGCCGGGCTTATATGTTAATGGTTCTGTTTACAGACCTCTCAATTATAAAGGTAAAACTCCGGTAGTACTGAGTCCGGACGGACATTGGGGCGATCATCGTTACAGAAAGGATGCGCAGATTCGTTTTGCTATGACTGCAAAACTAGGTGCAGTAGCAGTAAGTTACGATCTGTTTGCCTGGGGAGAATCGTTATTGCAGTTTAAATCTGAAGATCATAGACGAAGTTTAGCTTTAACCGTTCAAACTTTGGGAGCTATCCGTATTCTGGATTATATATTAGAAGATAAGAATATCGACAAAACAAGAGTCGGAATATGCGGAGGATCAGGAGGTGGAAGTCAGGCTGTATTGATGGCTGCTTTAGATCCCAGAATCAATTTAAGTATTCCGGTAGTTTCTTTATCGTCTTATTTTTATGGTGGTTGTCCGTGTGAAAGCGGTTTACCCATACACAGCGTTTCTGGCGGAACAAATAATGTTGAACTGGCAGCAATGACGGCACCAAATCCGCAATTAGTTATATCGGACGGGAAAGATTGGACTGCACATATGCCACAACACGATTTCTTGTATTTACAAAAAATCTATGGTTTTTATGGTAAAAGGGATAATGTGAAAAATGTCCATTTACCAGAAGATGGACATGATTTTGGTTATTCTAAACGTAAACCAGTATATGACTTCCTAATAGAACATTTCAAATTAAATCCTAAAACCCTGAAAGAAGCAGATGGAAATTACGACGAATCTTCTATTACCATAGAGAATAAGGAAGCTTTATATACTTTCGGCCCGAATGGGGAGAAACTTCCTAAGAATGCTATTCGCGGATACGAGAATCTGGAAAAATTATTTTAGGCTTATATGGATTTTTTAGACCTATAACTTTCAACTTATAACTTACAAGCTATGGAACAAAATAGGAGAGATTTTTTAAAAGTATCCGCACTATTTGGTGCAAGTTTAGTTTTACCTAACGATCTAATGGCTTTTGCTGCCACAAATCAACGCTATAAAATAGCGGTAATAGATTTAATGATTTTAAAACGTCAAAAGCTTAGTGCATTCGATCTTACAAAGCAGATAGGAGCAGACGGTCTGGAAGTGGATATGGGAGGTCTGGGTAACCGAGAGACTTTTGATAGCAAATTGTCTGACCCTACTACCAGACAGGAATTTCTTTCTAAGGCCAAAGAATTGAATATAGAGATTTGTTCTTTAGCCATGACCGGATTTTATGCGCAGTCTTTTGCCACAAGACCAACTTATCACCAAATGGTAGGCGATTGCCTGAGAACCTGTCAGCAAATGGGAGTTAAAGTAGCGTTCCTGCCGCTAGGAATTCAGGGAGATTTAGTGAAGAATCCGGAACTTAGGCCAGCTATTGTAGAAAGGTTGAAAGTGATAGGAAAAATGGCCAGAAAGGCCGGTGTTGTTGTGGGAATAGAAACTGCGCTTAATGCTACGGAGGAAGTGAAACTGCTTAAGGAAATTGGTTCTAACAATATTCAGATCTATTTCAATTTTTCTAATCCTTTAAAAGAAGGCCGTGATTTAATTAATGAGCTTAAAATTCTAGGTAAAAAGCGCATATGTCAAATCCACTGTACAGATGAAGATGGCGTTTGGTTGGAAAATAATAAGCGTTTGAATATGTACAAAGTAAAAGAGGCGCTGGATAATATGGGCTGGAAAGGCTGGTTGGTTATAGAGCGTTCCCGTGATGCGAGTTTATCTCCAAGGGCTGTGAAAGAAAACTTTGGGGCCAATACTGCTTTTATGAAAAAAGTTTTTCAGGAGAAATAGATGGTGACGTCAAAAACACAGATTGCCTCGTCATGCTTCCTCGCAATGAACTGTCCAAGTTATAATAAGAATGAGAGAAGGGACTAACATTGCGAAGAGTCTTACTGACTAATGACCAACTGAAATCTTTTTTCTTCTCTCGGCTGGATCTTTTAAACTCAACAAAATTATATTCCGTTTAAGTCACTCCAAATACTTTATTACAAACTTACGATGACGCGTTTTTTCAACGTTTGTTGACCTTTTTGAATGCCCTCGACACAATTTGTGTGATCCTTCCTTAAATTGACACATATGCGAGATGAAGCCTGCCCCTGAAAAGGTTTTAGAATAATAAACATAAACCAAAGTATATTTGTTGTAGAGTTTACCAATGTTATTAAAAAATGAAATTCAAACCAGCGCTATCCCTATCATTTTTTATTATTCTTTTAGCAGCACTTAGCTTTATGTTTTTCTATTTCAAAAGACAACTTTTTGAAGTGAAAACAGAAATTACTGAAGATGTAATGGTTAGTAAAATAACCAGTATGGGAAAGCTGGAGCTCGTGAAATATTCTATGAAAGACGTTATAGAAAAGAAAGAAGTTCGACGTTTTCTTCCGGATGAGCGTGTACTTTTTGTAGCAGTGGGCGAAGTCGTAGGCTGTATTGATTTAACAAAGGTATCGAAAGACGATATTCGCTTTAATAATGATTCACTTACATTGTATCTCCCTCAGCCTGAAATTTGTTATGTGAAAATAGATCACAAAGCGTCTAAGGTTTATGATGTTTCAGGAGTTTGGTTTCCCAGTGATACAAAAGATTTAGTAGAAGGCATTTATAAGATTGCAGAACAAAAGCTGTTAACGAATGCCAAGGAAATGCAGCTAATGCAGAAAACAAAAGAAAATGCCACGCTAATATTCAAGCCTTTGGTAGAAAATTTATCAAATAAAAAGGTCGGGATTTTGTTTAAATAAAAGTACGTTGCTACATAATGTGGTATTTTTGGATGTATAAAAGAAGGAAAATATATTAACGCCAATAATTATTTATCCAAAAATCTCTCAATCATAGGCACAATAAAATCGCTGTCTTTATAATCTGCTTTTAAAGTCGTTATTTCTCCTATATATTCTCCATGTCCTCCAGGGATAATTGCCAGATTACAGTTCGGAATTAATCTCGACATTGCTACAATATGTTCAGGTGTAGCTACATCACTCCCTCCGTTAACTAAAAGCACGGGAGATTTAATAGATTTCAGTTGTTCATCAGGAAAGTCTTTAAAATTATTCATTCTATCAGCACATTTCTGATACATATTCATCAATTTGGTTTTATCAGGATTGACTTGAAGAAATGCATCTTTATATTGCTGAGGCATCTGATCGAATGTCCCATTTTTCATAAATTCCCAAAACTGCGGAAAAGTCCCGTTACGTTTTAGTAAGACTGAACCTGCTATTATTTTATTACATATTTCCGGATGTCTGATCGCTAGCTGCAGAGCTGTATTCCCGCCATTACTAAATCCGAAAATATCGGCTTTATCGATGTTTAAGTTCTTTAACAGCATAAATACATCATCAGCATCCTGTTCAAAAGAAATAGCCGTATTTCTATCACCCGTTCGCCCATGTGCTTGTAGTTCAACACAAATTAACTGTCGATGTGAAGCTAGCAAAGGAATAATTCTTCCAAATGAAGTCTGTATGGTAGAACCACCTCCATGGAGTAAAACCAAGGGTTTTCCCTGTCCATAAACTTCATAATACATCTTTATTCCGTTTACTTCGGAATAGCCATTTTTAAAAGATACAGGAGCATCGGTATCTGTACTTATATTTTCTTTCATTGCTGCAATTAGCTTAGTACTTAAGACACATGTTACTGTTACTAGCCCAATAAATAATACGGCTTTTTTCATTTTGTTTTATATTAATTCGTAAACAGTAATACGATACGTTGGTTAGTTTTGTGTTTATAATCAGAATATTATACAAAATTACAAAAACGTCCAGATAGATTTACAAACTATATAAAGAAAAAAGAAGCTATATGAATTTCATGAAATACTTTGTTTTTATTCGACCTTTAGCTATTTGTTTAAGTTTTGAGTCTATCAGTTTTCTGGTAAGGGGTTTTAAATAATCTGTAAATAAAATGCCTTCCGTATGATCATATTCATGCTGAATCATCCTTGCTGTTAAACCGCTAAAAGACTTTGTCTGTTGCTGAAAATCCTGAGTATAATATGATATAGTAATAGACCAGGGACGTTTAATCTTTTGAGATAGGGAAGGAATGCTTAAACAGCCTTCATCATCATCCCATAAATCTTTGGAACGTTCCAGAATTCTGGCATTGATGAAGGTCTCTTTTATTCCTTTATCATCTTCATCAAAATAAATAGATCTGTCGGGATCCTCCAAATTTTCATAAGTTGTTTTGCTGTCAACAATAAAAAGTCTGATAGATTGTCCAATTTGCGGTGCTGCAAGTCCGCAACCATTTGCATTATACATAGTTTCCCACATATCTGTTATCAGCTGACTCAGATGAGCAAAGTTACTATTGATATCTCTGCATTTTTGCTTTAGAATGCTGTGCCCGTAAGCTAAAATAGGTTGTTTCATTCTTTATTGATTTTTACAAAATTCTAAAGAATGGGTGACGGAAACAATTAACCTATGTTAACTAATTTGTCGGCGTATTCTGCTTAAGCCCTGCGGTGTTATTCCAATATAGGAAGCAATGTATTTTAAAGGTATAAGTTTCAAGATATTGGGCTGTTCATTAAATAACTGTAAATATCTCTCTTTCGCATTGTATTTAAGAAGAGAAAGCTCTCTTTTGCTTTTTGCAAGAAAGAGATTTTCAGCTGCAAAACGGCCTAAATAATTACCAGCTTTAGTATGGGCATATACTTTTTGCAAATCATCATAAGTTATTTGCCATATAACAGTTTCTGTTAGGGCTTGCAGTTCGTATTCAGATGGTGTACGAGTTAAAAAAGAATCGTATGCACAGGTGAATTCTTTATCAAAACTAAAGTTGAAAGTCAGCTCGTTTTCTTCGTTAGGAATATAAAATCGTATAATTCCTGTTTCAATGAAAGACAAATGGTTTTCTGTTTGGCCCTGTCGGGTTATAATTTCATTTTTAGTAATGATCTTTCTTTCAAAATGAGAGGCAATAAACTCCCATTCCGACTCCTGCAGTTTAATAATCCGTTCATAATATTCCCTAATGTGTCCCATTTGCAGTGTTGATGCTTTTTTTATACAAAAGTACAAAAAGAGCGGCAGATTCTTTTATCAATGTTGATGATTCGGTTCGCAAAATAAAAGGATAAGATGGTTTTAATCAATGATTTAAATGGAATAAATGTACAGTGAATAAATGCCTTTAAAATCTAACCCGAATGGCAAAATGATATAAAATAAAGCGAACATATCATATTAAAAAACGACCTGTCGGAATTAAATTTGAGATTGCTTGAATTTACATTCTGGCTAATTGTATTTAAATCTAAGATTATAAGTTTTGAGAAGTTTTACATCGCGTTTTTTGGTTTGTTTGCTTGTGATACTGGGTATGCAAAAAATAGCATTTGCTCAGTTTGAAAGAATAAAGAGTTATTTAGCAGATGATTCTAAATTGCCGGAGTCTGCCAAACCTTGGGTTTTCTGGTATTGGATGCACTCTGCTTTTTCACGAGAAGGGATAACTGCTGATCTGGAAGCAATGAAAGAAGCGGGTATAGCCGGAGCTTATATTGCACCGATAAAAGGTAAAACAAACCCTCCGCTATTTGAGCCCGTTACAGAAACTTTAACATCAGAATGGTGGGATATTTTTAAATACACGATCCAGGAGTCTGAAAGATTAGGAGTAAAAATAGCTTTATTGCCAAATGATGGTTTTGCTACCGCTGGCGGACCTTGGATTACTCCTGAAATGTCTATGCAAAAAGTGGTCTGGACAGAAACTTTTGTAAAAGGAGGGAAGACCGTTCAACAGAAAATAGAGCAACCGGAATCTTATCAGGGTTTTTATAAAGATATCGCTGTATATGCTTTCGCTACGGTAGAAAAAAGCAATTTATCTACAGATAATGTAAAGCCAAAAGTAACTACGAGTACAGGAGAAGACGCTTCATTCCTTGCAGAATCAGGTAATAAAAAGAATTTTGGTTCTGTAAACCCATGCTGGATACAGTATGAATTTGCCGAGCCTTTCTTATGCAGATCTATAAAAATTACAGTCAACAATTTCAATTATCAATCGAACAGGTTAATTATTGAAACAAGTAATGACGGAAAAAATTTTACTAAACTTACGAGACTTATTCCGCCAAGAACAGGTTGGTTAGACTGGGATGCTCCGGTAACTCATGCTATAGAACCTACAACAGCTAAATATTTTCGATTTGTTTATAACCCGGAAGGGTCGGAACCGGGGGCCGAAGATCTGGATGCTGCTAAATGGAAACAAAGTTTAAAGATTGCAGGAATCAGTCTATCCGGTGCGTCAAAAATCAACCATTTGGAAGGAAAGAATGGGCAGGTTTGGCGGGTAAGCGACAGAACTACTTCTACTCAAATTGCAGATAAATTCTGTATTCCTCTAAACAAGGTAATAGATATCTCGGCTTATTTAAATAAAGACGGAGAATTGAAATGGAAAGCGCCGTCAGGCAGTTGGACGATATTGAGAATAGGGCATACTTCTACGGGGCATAAAAATGAAACTGCAGGTGCTGGAAAAGGATTGGAAAGCGATAAGTTTAATAAAGAAGTTGCTAAAATTCAATTTGATAAATGGTTTGGAGAAGCCAAACGTGTTGCCGGTCCAGAATTGGCGGCAAAAGTTTTTAGTATTTTCCATATAGATAGTTGGGAGTGCGGAAGCCAGAACTGGTCTCCGGTTTTTGAGCAGGAATTTCTAAAAAGAAGAGGCTATTCTATAAAACAGTATTTGCCAATTATGGCAGGTATTCCATTGGAAAGTGCAGAAAAATCAGAGCAGTTTTTGTATGATGTTCGCACTACAATAGCGGAGCTGATTAACGATAACTTTTTCAAGACGATGAAAAGTCTTGCAAAAGAAAACGGTGTTGTTTTTACTTCGGAAACAACAGCTCCGGTGATGGTTGGAGACGGTTTGACACATTTTGGAACGGTGGATGTACCAATGGGGGAGTTTTGGCATGCCAGCCCTTCTCATGATAAATTCGGAGATATGTCTGATGCCATTTCCGGAGCTCATATTTATGGAAAAAATATTGTTCAGGCCGAAGCGTTTACCACCATCAGGATGCAATGGGACGAACATCCTGGAAATCTAAAAACGCTACAAGACAGAAATTATGCATTGGGGACAAACAAGCTGGTTTACCATGTTTATGTACATAATCCGTGGATGGACAGAAAGCCGGGAATGACTTTAGACGGAATAGGATTGTATTTTCAAAGAGATCAGACGTGGTGGAAACCAGGGAAAGCCTGGGTAGATTATGCCAGCAGATCACAAGCTTTATTGCAGGAAGGTCATCCGGTGCGGGATATAGCTGTGTTTATTGGAGAAGAAGTTCCAAGGCGATCAATTTTGCCAGACAGATTCGTGAATACACTACCGGGCATTTTCGGAGAAGAGGTAGTGCAACGCGAAAAGACCAGATTGGAGAACAAAGGTTTACCAACGCAAAAAGTGGCCGGAGTAACAACTTCTGCTAATATGGCTCAGCCAGAAGACTGGGTTAATCCTTTAAAAGGTTATGCTTATGATTCTTTCAACCCGGAAGTATTATATAATGCAAAAGCTATTAATGGAAGGGTAAAGTTTCGCAATGGTGCAGATTATGGAGTTTTGGTTTTCCCGGGTAAGCAACAGCTGAATCCAAATAATAAGTTAATGACTTTGCAGACAGCAAAGAAAATGCTGGATTTAGTAAAAGAGGGTGCTACTGTATTGATTATGGATAAGCCTGTAGCTTTACCAAACCAATCCGACGAGAAATCTAAAAAAGAAATGCTGGCCATTGTTGACGAGATTTTTGAAGGAGATTTTATAAAGGCTAATGCGTCAAACGGGAAGACAATCTTTTATAAAACCTTAGGAAACGGAAAGATAATCAAAGGACCTTATGAAGGTAATGACTTCAATTTATTCAGCGTTGATAAGGATCTGATTGTTATCGAAAATGGTAAACATGCAGAGAAAGTAGCCTGGAACCATAGAAAATCTGAGGATTTAGATATTTATTTTATAGCTAATCAGGAAGAAAGAAAAAGAAATATACAATTTTCGTTCAGGTTGGCAGATAAGAAGCCTTATATCTATCAGGCAGTAACGGGAAAATTGGAAAGATTGGATAAATATTCATTGAAAGGAAACAGAACAGAGCTGAAGCTTTCTTTAGAACCTAATCAGGCTGTTTTCATTCTTTTCCATCAACAAGATAATCTGGTTACAGATAAATATAACCCATCCGCAGGAAAAGATTTATTAGTGTTGAATAATGAATGGCAACTTCAGTTTGACGAAAGTTTCGGTGGACCAAAAGAACCCGTAAAAACCACCAACTTATTTGATTGGAGTAAATCTACTAATGATGCCATCAAGTATTATTCGGGAACAACAAAATATACCAGCAATTTTAAGGTGAGTAAAAGTCAAATCAAATCCGGACAGATTTTTATTGATCTTGGGGAATTGTCCAATATTGCCACGGTTAAACTCAACGGATTAAATTGCGGCGTTGTCTGGACTTATCCATATCAGGCTGATATTTCTAAGGCCATTAAAATTGGAAATAATCTATTAGAAATAGAGGTTAGCAATACCTGGGCAAACAGATTAATCGGAGATCAGAAGCTTCCGGAAGGAAAAAGAATTACAAAAACTACTGCACCTATCAGATTACAGGAAGGAAATTTATTGAAAGCCGGATTAATGGGTCCGGTAAAATTAATAGTAAAATAAAAAGCCATTCAAACAACTAATAATATGAAGAAGACTTTTGCTTGTTTCTTTTCGCTGGCATTCGCAATAAATGCAAATGCGCAAAACAAGGCTTTGGTAAATACATCCTCAAGCCCCTATGCAAAACTGCATGGGGTTAATATGGGCGATGTGCAATGGACATCCGGGTTTTGGGGCGAACGATTTAATGTTGCCAAAGAATCGATGATACCACAGCTTTGGAAAGTTTATACATCAGCGGATATCAGCCATGCGTATAGAAACTTTGAAATAGCAGCCGGACTTGCAGAAGGCAATCATGATGGGCCTTCTTTTCATGATGGAGATTTTTATAAAACCATAGAAGCTGTAGCGAGTCTTTATGCTTCAACAAAAGATAAAAAACTGGATGAGATGATGGACAAAGTCATCGAAACGATTGCCAAATCGCAGAGGGAGGATGGTTATATCTATACCAAAGCGATGATTGATCAGCGTAAAACAGGTGTTAAAAACCAGTTCGAAGATCGTTTAAGTTTTGAAGCTTACAATATTGGCCATTTAATGACTGCCGGTTGTGTACATTACAGAGCTACCGGAAAGAAGAATCTTTTAAATGTGGCTATAAAAGCAACGGATTATCTGTATAAATTCTATAAGCAGGCGTCGCCTACTTTGGCAAGAAATGCTATTTGCCCTTCTCATTATATGGGAGTTGTGGAAATGTATCGCACTTTAGGTGATAAAAGATATTTAGAGCTTGCTAAGCATTTAATAGATATTAAAGGAGAAATCGAGGACGGGACCGATGATAATCAGGACAGAATCCCTTTCAGAAAGCAGGAAAAAGTGACAGGACATGCCGTAAGAGCAAATTACCTGTATGCAGGCGTTGCCGATGTTTATGCTGAAACGGGAGATCAGACTTTAATTAGTCAATTGCATAAAATGTGGAACGATGTAACACAGCATAAAATGTATATTACCGGTGGCTGCGGTTCTTTATATGATGGTGTCTCGCCAGACGGAACCGTTTACGAACCACCAATTGTACAAAAAGTACATCAGGCTTACGGCAGGGATTACCAGTTACCTAACTTTACGGCGCATAACGAGACTTGTGCAAATATTGGTAATGTACTTTGGAACTGGAGAATGTTACAGTTGGAAGGGGATGCAAAATATGCTGATGTGATGGAATTAGCATTGTATAATAGTGTACTTTCGGGAATCAGTTTAAATGGAAAGCGTTTCCTATATACAAATCCATTAAGTTATTCTGATAATCTTCCTTTTAAACAACGTTGGTCTAAAGAAAGGGTAGAGTATATTAAATTATCAAATTGCTGCCCTCCGAATACAGTTAGAACTATAGCAGAGGTAAGCAATTATGCTTACAGTATTTCTGATAAAGGTGTTTATGTGAATTTATATGGCTCCAATAATCTTTCTACTAAATTAGAGGATGGCTCTGTAATTAAGCTTACTCAGCAAACGGAATATCCATGGGAGGGAAGAGTAGCAATTACTGTTTCTGAAAGTAAAAAGTCGCCTTTCTCTATTTTTATGAGAATACCGGGGTGGGCAAATTCAGCCAAGGTTTCTATAAATGGGAAATCTGTAAATGCTGATATCAAATCAGGACAGTATCTGGAATTAAATAGAAACTGGAAAAAAGGAGACCAGATTGTTCTGAATTTACCAATGGAAGCAGATTTGATAGAATCTCATCCTTTTGTAGAAGAAACCAGAAATCAGATTGTCGTAAAACGAGGCCCAATAGTTTATTGTGCAGAATCGGTAGATATGCCAACCAATGTTAGCGTATTTAGTATTACAGTTCCTTCCACTATCAAATTAAATCCAAAGAAAGTAAAGATTGATAATAGTGACATCGTTGCTTTGGAAGGGGAAGCAATTTTAGCAGATAATAATTGGAATAATACTTTGTATAAAAAAGTATCAGACGAGAAGCAATCTGTGAAACTTAAACTGATTCCATATTATGCCTGGGGAAATCGGGGGCATACTTCAGAAATGACTACCTGGATACCATTTAGCAGATAAAATAAAAACAATAAAGGAGCTTTTTTAGCTCCTTTATTGTTTACAATATATCAAAGCTCGTTACCAACCTTTATCATAAAGGCCTTTAACTTTTCTAAAGAATCAATCACTTTTTGATTATCTGCAACCTCATCCTTATTGTTCTTCATGTGCTCTTTGGCACCTTGTAAAGTAAATCCTTTATCTTTAATAAGATGAAAAATGATTTTCAAATTCTCTACATCTTCGGGTCTGAATAGTCTGTTTCCTTTAGCATTTTTTTTAGGTTGCAGAATATCGAATTCCTTTTCATAAAAGCGAATCATAGAAGTATTGGCATCAAACATTTCTGCAACTTCCCCGATAGAATAATACAGCTTATTGATTTCCTTCTCTTTGTACGCCATGATGATAAATGTTATTGAAGTTTACGCAAATTTATGAAAAAAACGAGATTCAGCACCATTAGTCAAAAGATTGATTTTCTTTTGAAGCCATCTCAAGCATTGCCATATACTCTGCCGGAGTAAGATCGTTGAAGAAGAAATTCATTGGATTTACCACCTTACCATTCTTAAACACTTCATAGTGTAAGTGCGGACCAGTTGAAGCGCCTGTATTTCCAACATACCCAATCAGATCGCCACGTTTAACACGTTGTCCTTTTTTTGCTTTAAATCTGCTCATGTGAGCATATTTGGTTACATATCCATAACCATGATTAATCATAATCCGGTTTCCATAACCTCTTTCACTTCCTTGTGCAATTACAACTCCGTCTCCGGTAGCGTAAATAGGCGTACCAATTGGTGCCGTAAAATCAATCCCGGAATGCATTTTACGGATTTTGTAGATAGGGTGGATTCTATAACCAAAACCTGATATTGCCCCTCTTAGTTTCCTGCTGTCTACCGGCTGTATAGCAGGAATAGAAGAAATCATCTTCTCTTTTGAGTTTACTAATTTTGTTAACTCATCATAAGACTTAGATTGTACGTACAGTTTCTTAGATAAAATATCCATCTTTTTTGTAGTTTCCATCATCAGTTTTCCGTACTCATAATTCTCCAGGCTTTTATAACGGTTTATACCACCAAAGCCAGCATTTCTGACGTCTTTAGAAATAGGTTCAGCTTCAAAGATAACTCTGTAAATATTGTCGTCCCTATCTTCAAGTACCTGAAGAACCTTATCGGTCTTTTTAAGTCTTTCCTGCAGAATTTCATACTGCAAGCTTAACTGATTGATTTCCCGTTTGAGCTGTTGTTCTTTAGGCGAATCTAGAAAAGTGTAAGCTAAAGCGATAATAACGAAAGAAAAAACCATGGCAGTGGATATGAAGCCTATGATTTTGAGAATTTTAATTTTCAGACTCAGCTTTACTTTTTCATATTTTAAAGTCTGCGAATTAAAATAATATTTAGTTTTTGCCATTACTTATAACTATCAATTTAAGGCTCACATATGGGCAAACCCAATTAAATAAAACACTTAAACGGTAGATATCTTCTAAAATTACAATTAATATTCTATTGTTACAAACATTAACTGTTTAGTAACTCTGTGGCATTTTTTATGGCAGATTCTCCAGGGCTTTCTCCACTTAGCATTTTGGCAATTTCCATAATACGTTCCTGTTCATTCAGTTTTCTGATTTTAGAATACGTTATATTCTCTTTCGTCTCTTTATAAACAAAGAAATGCGAATTCCCTTTACTTGCCATCTGTGGTAAATGGGTAATGGTTATAACCTGCATATCTTCTGCAAGTTTTTCCATAATATTACCTACTTTATGGGCAACTTCCCCGGAAACGCCAGTGTCAATTTCATCAAAAATAATAGTGGGAAGCGCTGTTTTTTTAGCGATTAGCGATTTAATGCTTAACATTAATCTGGAGAGTTCTCCTCCCGAAGCTACTTTATGCAACTCGTTTAATTGATGCCCTTTATTTGCGGTAAACATGAATTTTACAATATCCAGCCCATTTATATCAAACTGGTCATTTTCTCTTACATGTATATCGACTCTGAGCTGAGCATCCGGCATTCCGATATTCGATAACACTTTTTCTACATATTCCTGAATTTGTGGGATTGCTTTTTGTCTTTTAGCAGAAAGTTCCAAAGCTTCTTTAATTAATATATCTTTCTCTTTGGCTATCTCTTTTTCCAGAGCTAATATATCTTCATCTATAAAAATAGCGTTATTCAGTTTCTGAGAAAGTTCATCTTGTAAAGCGATAAGTTCAGTATTGCTGGATACACGATGTTTTTTTTGAAGGCTATAAAGCAAATTCAGCCTGTCGTTTATTTCTACGTTTCGCTCTTCATTAAAAAATGTCGTTTGTTCAAGATTCGATATTTCAGAGGAAATGTCTTTAATCTCTATGATACTGCTTCTCAGGCGTTCTGCAAGATCTCCAATTTCCGGTTGGTATTTTTCCAGCTGTTGTAATTGAATAGACGCTTCTTTTAACAGTTGAATTGCATTATATTCTTCCTGCTCTAAAAGAGAGGAAGCATTTATCAGGTTTGTTTTTATTTCTTCGGCGTGAGTAAGCGCGTTTAGTTCAACTTCTAATTGCTCCTGTTCATCTGCTTGAAGGTTTGCCTGTTCCAATTCATTAAACTGAAACTGGAAGTAATCCAAGTCGGCTTTAGCCTGTTCACTGGACTGAATCAGTTCGGTTAACCTATCTTGTTTCTTTTTGTAAATTTTAAAAGCAGTCTTATAATCTTTTAGAGCTTCAACATTATCTGCCATTAAATCAGTCACCAAAAGCTGAAAATTCTGGTTTCCAATTTCCAAAGTAGCATGTTGTGAATGTATGTCAAGTAATTGTTCGCCCAATTGCTTTAGAACAGCTAATGTTACTGGGGTATCGTTAATGAAAGCTCTGGATTTTCCGTCTAAAGAAATTTCCCTTCTTAATACCGTTTCAGTTTCGAAATCGAGGTCATTTTCATCGAAAAAGCTATTTAGCTGATAATCTCCAATGTTAAAAAAGCCTTCAATAACACATTTTTTTTGCTGATTGAAAAAGTACTTACTTTCTGCCCGTTGGCCTAATATTAATCCTACAGCACCTAATATAATAGATTTTCCGGCTCCGGTTTCACCGGTTAAAATATTCAGACCTTTATCAAAAGATATATCTAAAGAATCTATAAGTGCGTAATTTTTAATATAGAGTCTGTTAAGCATCTGCAAGTAAAATGTTAAATAAAGTAATTATCTTTTTTTGAGAATATCGTATTTCCTGATGTTTGACGGATCAATATCTGCAAGTAAATTGTATACTTTCATTTTGTCTGTAGGGTCGGCTTTGGAAAAAACGTTGGCAATTTCATCTGCTTTTGCAGTAAAGAAAGTTTGTACAAAAATGGCGCCTTGTTGCTGTCTGTCCAGCTCTTTTAGTTTAGGTAAAACGTCCAGTATGGTTTTTCTGCCTTTACTGGTATTTTCTGCCATAACATCCAACCCTTCGCGATGATAAGTATAGATGAATTCTCTCAGCGGGTGAAAGTTTTTGCTTGACAGATTCTCTATCAACCAGTATCTGTTTTTTAAGTTTTCATGAGCCTGCCAGCCCGGAAATCCTGCAGATTGCGCATTGTTCAACACGGTTTGAGCTTTTGTGAAATAAGCCGAACCACCCATTTTACTAAAACTGTCGTAATCCAAACCAACTATTACATAAGCATAAAATGCCAGAAGCGAAGTCAGGTTGTTGATGTAGTTTTGATCAGAGAAATCAAAAGGCTGTCCTTCTGAGAAATTGAAATCAAAATTTTTATCGCTTATACTTAATGAAGTAGAATTATAAGAGGAATTGAATACAGGTCTTGTACTGATAATTTGGGCTTCGGCCTTGAATGAGCTGGAGCCATCCCATTCCTTCACATTCAATACAAAACTGCAATCTATCCGTTCATTAGGCTTTATTTGGTCGTTAGACCATTTTCTGTTGTTTAAAAAGTCTGTCATTGCCAGTTCCAACGCCTCGATAGGCCTTTTGTTGGTGTTTTGAATCTGGGGAGTGAGAATCTGCACCCTGGCATTCAGATCCTGGGACAGCACAGTATGAGCAATAAAAAAACTCAGTATCAGCAATAGACAATACTTCATATTAATTGTTTAACAACATCTATAATATCAGCAGCAACTGCATCTTTGGATTTAAGATCGAAAGATAACTGCTCTTTGTTTCTTTTGATAATGGTAACTTTATTTTCATTACTTTGAAAACCAGCACCTTTATCATTTAATGAATTTAGAACGATGAAATCTAAATTTTTACGTTCTAATTTACTAATTGCATTGGATATTTCGTTCTGTGTCTCCAAAGCAAAGCCAACTAAAATCTGTTTTTTCTTAATTGAACCCAGATAAGCCGCAATATCTTTAGTTTTCTCTAATTCTAAATCGAAAGAGTCGGTATTTTTCTTGATTTTATGATGTGCCACAGAAACAGGAGTATAATCTGCCACAGCAGCACTTAATATGCATATATCAGATTTATCGAAATACTTCACTGCTTCTTCGAACATTTCTGATGCCGATGTTACATCCACTCTTTTAATTGAAGGATGAGCTCTTTCTAACTGAGTAGGACCGCAAACAAGGGTTACGTCTGCACCTTGTTCTGCACAGGCATGCGCCAGAGCTAGTCCCATTTTTCCGGAAGAATGGTTACCTATAAATCTTACCGGATCAATTGGTTCGTAAGTTGGTCCGGCAGTTATAAGAATATTTTTACCTTTTAAAGGCAAGTCGGCATTGAAATGATTTTCAATGATTTCAAAAATCTCATCAGGCTCAGCCATGCGGCCTTCTCCCGATAAGCCACTTGCCAGCTCTCCGGTACCGGGATTTATGAGTTTATTACCAAAAGCTTTCAGTTTTTCCAGATTCGTTTTAGTAGAAGAGTGTTTCCACATATCTAAATCCATTGCTGGAGCAAAAAAGACAGGGCATTTGGCAGAAAGATATACAGCAGCTAATAAATTATCACATAATCCATTAGCAAATTTAGCCATTGTATTGGCAGAAATGGGGGCTATAAGAAAAACATCTGCCCATAAAGCCAATTCTACATGATTATTCCATTCGCCCGTATCCTCTTTATAATAAGTACTATATACCGGGCTTTTAGAAAGTGTAGATAATGTTAATGGAGTAATAAAAGAAGCTGCATCTTTGGTTAAGATAACTTTTACCCGAGCTCCGGCCTTTACAAATAAACGGACCAATTCTGCGGATTTATAGCTCGCAATGCTGCCACAAACTCCCAACAGGATATTTTTTCCTTTAAGCATGCTAAATGTCAAAGTTTAAAAGTAAAAAATAAACTCAATACAAAAGCCAAAAGATTTTTAAATAAGTAAAAATCTTAAAAAAGATAAAGCCTGTTTAAATAAACAGGCTTGTTAATGAATATTTTAAGGCAATAGCCTTTAGAACATCTTAATCGTTGTTCTTCTTTTCTTTAGATGGATTTCTATGATATACTTTGTCGTTGATAAACTCATCAATAGCAATCAGGGAAGGCTTAGGCATTCTCTCGTAATGTTTAGAAATCTCAATTTGTTCTCTGTTTTCGAACACTTCTTCCAAATTGTCATTACTGCTGGCAAATTCTGCTAATTTACCATGCAATTCTTCTTTTAAGTTAGAAGCAATTTGGTTAGCTCTTTTGCTGATCACTACAATAGATTCGTAGATATTGCTTGTGGTAGTATCTAATTGTCTTAAATCTCTGGTTACAGTAGTGTTTGCAATTGCAGTTTTATTATTGTTGCTCATTTTTTGTGGCCTTTTTACTTTCTGTATAACTTGCTATTATTTTCTTTGTTTGTTCGATACCTTCTAAACTATCCTCTTTCAGTTTAGCAGCATCTTTTAAATATTTACTATTAGGATAGCGCTCTATAAATCTTTCATATTCATCTATAGCTTCCTGATATCTTTCTTCTTGTTTAGTTTCACGGCTATTTTTAGCATATAAATATTGTGCTTCGATAGTCAGAAATTCCATTTGCTCAGCATATTTTGTATCAGGAAAATCCTTAATGGAATTTCTGAAAGCAATAACTGCTGCCTGATAATCTCCAATATCCAGAAACAATTTAGCGTTTGCAAAAGACTTCTGCTCTAATTTATCTCTTAAAGATTCAATCAGTTTGCTTGCTTCGGCAGCTCTTTCACTTTGTGGATAAAGATTAAGGAATAACTGAAAAGACTCTATAGCTTTGTATGTATTGTCCTGATCTAAAGAATAAACTGGAGACTCCAGGTACATACAATAAGCTGTCATAAATCTACATTCCTCAGCTTTCGGACTACTGGGATAAGTATCTGCAAAAGTTTTGAAATGATACCTTGCCGAAACATAATCCTTTAGCTTGTAATTGGTATAGGCATAATAGTAATAAAGATCTTCGGCTTCAGATCTTCCTCTGTAACGCTGAACCAGATCATCAAATAAAGTTAAAGCCTTATTGTAATCTTTTTTATTATAGAGTTTTATGGCTTCCTGATATTTACGGCCTGTATCTGAGCTTTCTCTAAGCTTTTCAAATTTGCTTTTACAGCTGGTAATGCTCAGGCCAATAATTAATATTAAGCCTAAAAACGAGAAACCTTTACTCTTTAACATCCTGCAAAGATAGTTTAATATATAATACAAGTCAATTTCTATTTTTTTCTGTTTTTCAAATGATACTCTAAGCTAAGAAGCCTTTAAAACAGAGAGAAAGGTTTTAACATTCTTTAACAAGTTGATTTTTGGTAAACCCTAATTGGTTTACAAAGGATTTAGCCCTAACTGAGGTAGAATTTACCAGTGATTTTAGCCGCGCTTCTTGCCAAAAAAATAAATTTTTTGAAATATCTTTTTTTATTTATCTAAATAAGTGTTAATTTGACATTAATTAAGGAAGTTATTATCTAGCATGTTTGTAATAGGAGTAGATTATGGTACAGATTCTGTAAGATCTGTGTTGGTGAACGCGCAAAATGGATCGGAGATATCCTCTGCGATATTTTATTATCCCAGGTGGAAAAGAGGTGAATTTTGTGCCCCGGAAAAAAATCAATTCAGACAGCATCCTTTAGATTATATAGAAGGACTGGAAGCAACTATAAAGGAATGTTTGAAGAATGCGGGAGAAAATATAGCGAAAAACGTTAAGGCAATTTCTGTAGATACTACCGGTTCTACACCTGTTGCTGTTGATGAAAGTGGTATTCCTTTAAGCTTAAAACCAGAGTTTAGAGATAATCCAAATGCAATGTTTGTTTTATGGAAAGACCATACTGCTATAAAAGAAGCCGAAGAAATAAATAAACATGCCGAAAAATTTGATGTTAACTATTTAAAATATGTTGGCGGCATTTACTCTTCCGAGTGGTATTGGTCAAAATTATTACATGTTTTAAGAGAGGATGAAGCTGTTAGAGACAATGTTTATTCTTTCGTAGAACATTGTGATTGGATTCCGTTCTTGTTGTCGGGAGGAAATAAAGCTTCAGAATTAAAAAGAGGTATTTGTTCTGCAGGACATAAAGCTTTATATGCAGAAGAATTTGGAGGTTTACCGCCTGAAGATTTTTTTACTTCTTTAGACCCGCTTTTAAAAGGATTTACCAACAAAGCTTTTGACAGAACTTATACTTCTGCAGAAGCAGCGGGAACAATTAGTGAGGAATGGGCCGAAAGATTAGGTGTTCCGGCAGATGTGAAAATCGGAATCGGGGCTTTCGACTGTCATATGGGTGCCGTAGGCGGGCAAATAGAACCTTATTATGTAAGTAAAGTGATGGGGACATCTACCTGCGACATGTTGGTTGCTCCAATAGAAGATGTTAAAGATACTTTAGTAAAAGGGATTTGCGGACAGGTAAATGGTTCCATTATCCCAAATATGATTGGAATGGAGGCAGGACAATCAGCTTTTGGAGATGCTTATGCATGGTTTAAAAATGTATTGATGTGGCCTTTCAAACATCTTGCTGCAGGTGTAGTACAGGAAGGACTGCTTAAGCAAATAGAAGATCAGATTATTCCTGAATTGGCAAAAAAAGCCAGCGAGCTGGATCCTGAACATGAAGCTGAGTTTGCTATTGAATGGCTGAATGGAAGAAGAACTCCAGATGCGAATCAGGCTTTAACCGGAGCATTGTTTGGATTAAGTTTAGGAACCGATGCTCCTAATATCTTCAGAGCTATTGTAGAAGCTACTTGTTTTGGTGCCCGAACAATTGTTGAAAGATTTATTGAACAGGGTATTCCTGTTAAAGGTTTAATAGGTTTGGGTGGAGTAGCGAAGAAGTCGCCATTTATTATGCAAATGATGGCAGATGTGATAAATATGCCTATTAGAATTCATAAAACCGAACAAACTTGCGCTATAGGCGCTGCTATGTTTGCTGCTACTGTAGCTGGTATTTATCAAAAAGTGGAAGATGCAATGGAGGCAATGGGGCAAGGTTTTGATGCAGAATATTTCCCGAATCCGGAACGAGTAAAAGTTTACGAAAAACGTTATCAGAATTACCTTAAAGCAGGTGCATTTGTAGAATCGAATAGTTAAATTAATATGAGTAAGTATAAATTCATAAGAGAGTCTGCATACGAAAGTAATATGCAGCTTCCTAAACTGGGCTTGGTATTCTCTACTTTTGGGAATGTAAGTGTGGTCGATAGAGCAGAAAAGGTTTTTGCTATTAAACCAAGCGGACTTCCATACGATAAGCTTTCGCCGGATAATATGGTGATTTGCGATTTTGACGGTAATGTTATAGAAGGCGACCTAAGACCTTCTTCTGATACGAAAACTCATGCCGTTTTATATAAGCATTGGGAAAATATAGGTTCTGTAGTACACACACATTCTAAACATGCAACTGCCTGGGCACAGGCACAAAGAGATATTCCTGTTTTTGGCACAACTCATGCAGATTATCTGACTACAGATATTCCATGTGCCCCGCCAATGGATGATGCAAAAATTGTTGGTAATTACGAATATGAAACCGGATTTCAGATTCTGGATCATTTTAAAAACAACAATTTAAACTACGAAGAAGTAGAAATGATTTTGGTAGGTAACCATGCACCGTTTACCTGGGGAAAAACCGGTGAGAAAGCTGTATTCAATAGTGCGCTTTTAGAATATGTAGCAGAACTGGCTACGCTTACAGAAAAGATCAATCCAGGAGCTCCCAGATTAAAAGATTCCCTTGTTAACAAACATTGGGAGAGAAAACACGGAGCTAATTCTTATTACGGACAATGTTAAACAAGAAAATATCAATATAAAGTCAATGATTAGTTTAAAAGATTTTGAAGTTTGGTTTGTTACGGGAAGCCAGGACTTATATGGAGAAGAAACATTAAAGCAAGTAGCTGTTCATGCAGAAAAAATAGCTCAATTTTACAATGAGAATCAGGAGATTCCGGTAAAAGTGATTTATAAGCCTATTGTTCTTACTCCGGATCAGATTTATAAAACATTAAGTGAAGCTAATGTTGCTGAAAATTGCGTAGGTATCATTACCTGGATGCACACTTTCTCCCCTGCGAAAATGTGGATCAGAGGTTTGGAAGTACTAAAAAAGCCTTTGCTGCATTTACATACACAATTTAACAGGGATATTCCCTGGGGTTCGATTGATATGGATTTTATGAACCTGAACCAAAGTGCTCACGGAGACAGAGAGTTTGGTTTTATGGTGTCCAGAATGAGAAAAAACAGGAAAGTAGTTACAGGTTTCTGGCAAGAAGCCACTATAATTAAGGATATTGCAATTTGGACCAGGGCGGCTGCGGCATGGTACGATTGGCAAGGGGCTAAGTTTGCCAGATTTGGCGACAATATGCGTTTTGTCGCAGTAACAGATGGTGATAAAGTAGAGGCAGAGCGTAAGTTTGGTTACGCTGTAAATACTTACGCAGTAGGAGATTTAGTACAGGTTATTAATGCAGTTAACGAAAAAGATGTCGATGCACTGTTGAAAGAATATGATGCAAGCTACACTTTAGCAGCAGATTTACAGGATGGTGGAAGCAGAAGGTCTAGCGTGAGAGATGCTGCCAGAATAGAGCTGGGTCTGAAGAAATTCTTAGCAGATGGTGGTTTTAAAGGTTATTCCAATACATTTGAAGATTTACATGGAATGGTTCAGTTGCCAGGTATAGCTTCTCAGCGTTTAATGGAGCAAGGTTACGGCTATGCGGGAGAAGGAGATTGGAAAACTGCGGCGCTGGTAAGAGCAGCTAAAGTTATGGGGGCAGGTTTAGAAGGAGGTAATGCTTTTATGGAAGATTACACTTACCATTTTGATCCTGATAACTCCATGGTTTTAGGTTCACATATGTTGGAAGTTGATTCTTCTTTGGCAAAAGAAAAACCTTCATTAGAAGTTCATCCTTTGGGGATCGGTGGTAAAGCAGATCCGGCAAGACTGGTTTTTAATGTTAAAAAGGGAGCGGCTTTAAATGCTTCTTTAGTAGATATGGGTAATCGTTTCAGGTTGGTAATAAATGAAGTTGAAGCGGTAGAAACGGAAAATCAGTTACCGAAATTACCGGTAGCAAGAGTATTATGGAAACCACTACCCGATATGCGCACAGCTTGTACTGCATGGATTTATGCGGGTGGGGCACATCACACGGTTTTTAGCCAAAATTTAACTCCTCAATATTTTAAAGATTTTGCAGATATCGCAGGAATCGAGTATGTAGTCATTGATGCAGAAACAAAAATCAATCAGTTCGAGAACGAACTGAGATGGAATGATGTATACTATTCAGTTCTTCAAAAATAAAATCTAGTTCCCAAACCAAACCATATCGAGCCTGGAGACTTTGTCTCTGGGCTTTTTTTATGCTGAGACTTAAACGTTAATATAATGTTAAAAACGTTTTAAAATTTAAATTTTCACTACAAAATGAGATATTCGTAGCCTTTGTAGATTTTAAACACATCAATATCCTAATGAATATCAAAAGTTGTAAAGGCAGGTTTATATTTATCAGTTTCATTTTCTTCCTTATTCCCTCTTTCCTGTTTGCTCAAAAATTAAATTGGCAAAACCTGGATCTGCAAAAAGACGGTGTTTTTGGTGTAAGTACAGAACGGGCTTATAAAGAGCTTTTGAAAAATAAAACCGGTGTAAAGGTTAAGATAGCTGTTTTAGATAGTGGAATAGATATTAATCATGAAGATCTCTCTGCGGTAATTTGGAAAAACAATAAAGAGCAGAAAAACGGAGCAGATGATGATGGTAATGGTTATATAGATGATGTTAACGGATGGAATTTCTTAGGATCATCTATAGGTAACGTAAACTATGATAATTTAGAACTAACCAGATTGGTAAGGGCGTATTCGGAGGTTTTTAGAGGTAAAGATTCGACCCAGATAAAAACTAGCCAGAGGGGTGAGTATAAAAAGTATATCGATCTGAAAAGTAAATTGGATAGTAAGAAAGTAGAGGCCTTTAAAGAGTTGGCTAGTGCAAGTGCTGTTAAATTTATTGTCGACTCTTTAGTAGAAGTGACTGGAAAGAAGAATCCTAAATCTAAAGATTTTAAGGCATTGAAAGTAATGGATCCGTCAGAAGAATATTTGGTGTCTTTTTTAATTCAACAATTAAAAAAAGAGCGTTTTTCTGTTCTTTACGACAATATGTTCCAAAAAGCAGTGGATTATTATAAAGATCAGTTGCAGTATCATTTGAATGAACAATTTTATTCCAGAGACACTGTTGGTGATAATTATGCAAATGTAAATGAACGATTTTATGGGAATTCTGATGTTAGTGGGCCAGATGCACTGCATGGAACTCATGTTGCCGGGATAATTGGAGCTTCCAGAACTAATAGGAAAGGAATAAGAGGTGTAGCAGATAATGTAGAAATTATTTCCGTACGTTGTGTGCCTAATGGAGATGAGCGAGATAAGGATGTTGCTAATTCCATCCGTTATGCGGTAGATATGGGCGCAAAAATAATTAATATGAGTTTTGGGAAATCTTATTCGACAGATAAGAATGCGGTAGATGAAGCTGTTAAATATGCTATGTCCAAAGATGTGCTTTTAGTACATGCTGCAGGAAATGACAATAAGAATCTGGAAGAGGAATTTAACTTTCCGAATAGGTTCTATGAAGATGGTGGTCTTGCGGAAGCCTGGCTGGAGGTTGGAGCTTCGTCATGGAAAGCAGACAGTACATTAAAAGCTTCATTTTCCAATTATGGGAGAACTAAAGTAGATGTGTTTGCGCCGGGATATGCTATAAATAGTACTGTTCCCGGGTCTAAATATGAAGAGCAAAGCGGAACCAGTATGGCGGCTCCAGTTGTATCTGGTGTTGCGGGAATTATACGTTCGTATTATCCGAAATTAAGTGCGGTTCAGGTAAAAGAGATTATTATGAAATCTTGTGTGCCTTTTAATCAGGAAGTTATTGTTGAAGAAAAATCGAATACCCTAAAACTTAATTTTAAAAATCTATCCGTAACAGGAGGGATTGTCAATGTGTATGAAGCGTTAAAATTGGCAGAGACCTATTAGAAGTTTAAAGAAAAAAGGTAACGAAAAAGGGGCGTCTACATTCGCCCCTTTTGTTTTTGTTAGAAAGTATAAACCAGAGCGGCAGAGAACTGACACGCATTTTTAGTAGGAGTTATAAAGTCATCCTTGAAAAATTCCTTTTGTTTACTGTTATCCAGTCTGAATTCGGGAATAAAAGTTAATCCTCCGTGTTTCAGATTTGCCGAAAGTGTAACCGTTGTTTTTGTATCGCCGTCTATACCTGTTACATCCTTAATTTTGAAATATTCACCTCTTACACCAAGTTGAATATTGTCGTTTATACTGTATTTAGGATATAGGGCTACTCCCGTATATCCGCCATCAGATTTTAAGGTATAATCTGCTGCATTTAATCCTAATGCGAATTTTTCGGAAAAACCATAAGATGCAACCAGGTCTACCAAGGTCCCGGAAGTATAATTTAATTCTCCACCTTCAGAAGATCCTGTAAGAAAATTTAGATAGATACTGGAATTGTCGTCGGGAGTTATGCCTAATTGTGCGCCAAAATGAGAAACTCCATTAAAGTCCTGATAATTATTCCAATCATTAAACAAACCTATCATACCGCTTATTTTATCTGAGAATACATAATTCGCTTTTATGCCTGCGTTTTGGAAAGGTCCTGCTCCAAAAAGATAAGACGTAGAGTAATGAAAATTTGCAGAAGGAGATATTACTTCATATCCTATAAAAGTTCCCATAAATCCAGCAGTCATACTAAGCTTTTCTGTAAAGGCATAAGAAGCATATAGATTCTGTATGTGGAAACTATTGTCTGAGTTGTTGGGGTTTTCATCACCATTTAATATAGATCTATACTGTCCTCTTGGGCCAAAAGATATCTCGCCAACAAAAGAAGCCTTTCCGGTAGATTTCTTTAGGGCTAGATCCAGCATTCCCAGTGATATGGAATTATGATCTTCTGTAAAGTAGGTCGAGATATTAGTTTGTTTGGCAAAGTCATACTTCCAATAGACATCAGCACTACCAGAAATCTCTAAAGCCGGGCTCTCTGTGTCTTGTGCATAAGTAGTAATTGTAATGATACTACACATTAATAAGATTGATAGGATGTTCTTTTTCATAAAAGTGGTTTTAGTTGATTTTTTGTTTGTTTTTTTATTTAAAATTCACTAAAAATGATTTTTTGTAAGCTTTTTTATTGTTTTATGTTTAATTAGCTTGTGTTTTTATGTTTTTGTGTGAGTTTTATTGTGTGTTTGTTATTTATTTTTAGTGTTTTTTAAAATTATAATGTAAATATGGTTTAGTTTATTTGTAAATGCAAGTAATTTTTTGAAAAAACATAGATTTTTATTTCTTTTTTGATTTTTTAATGCCTTTTTTGTTGTATTAATTTTAATTTTAACTGTTTTTTATTGTGATATTTGTAATTTGTTTATGTTTTTTGATGGTTTAATAATTGATTTTTTAAAAATTAATCATTTATCAATAAAAAAGTTATTTATGTTATAAAATCATAATAAAAAGCTTTTATATTTGTGATGTGTTTAATTTATATGTGTTTTTATTGTTGTTTTGTTAATTCAATTTTGTGAAGCCAAAAAAGAAATCATTAAAAAGTTAAATTGATTATGAAAAAGTATGTTCCCTTTCTGATACTTATTATACTTTGTGTAATAGGTTTATTTACCTCAACAATTCCGACGAGTGTTGAAGAGAATCCGGATTTAGATTCAGGAGATACAGCATGGCTGTTAGCCTCTTCTGCATTAGTATTGATAATGACGCCAGGCCTGGCTTTTTTTTATGGAGGTATGGTGAGTAAGAAAAATGTTATCTCTACTATGTTACAGAGCTTTATCTGTATGTGTCTGATAACAGTAATTTGGGTGTTCTTTGGCTTCAGCCTGGCATTTGGCGAAGATATTGGTGGTATTATTGGTAATCCATCCACTTTTTATATGATGCATGGTATGTTAGGAAATGCTTCATGGGTGGCTTTGCCAACAATTCCAATTGCGCTGTTTGCTATGTTCCAGCTTAAGTTCGCCATTATAACGCCTGCTTTAATTACCGGTGCCTTTGCTGAACGTGTAAAATTCAACTCATTTTTAATATTTATCACTTTATTCTCAATATTTATTTATTCACCTTTAGCACATGCTACCTGGCATCCGGAAGGTATTCTGGCGAAGTTCGGTGTGTTGGACTTTGCAGGAGGTACGGTAGTTCACATGTCTGCTGGTTGGGCAGCATTAGCTTCGGCGATTTACTTAAAGGGAAGGATTAATATATCTCATAACCCCGCGAGAATAAGCTACGTTATTTTAGGTACTGCCTTACTTTGGTTCGGCTGGTTTGGTTTCAATGCTGGTTCTGCAGGTGGAGCAAATACTTTAGCAGCATATGCTTTTGCTACTACTACAACTGCTTCATCTGCAGCTGCCTTAGCCTGGATTTTCTTTGATCTTATTAGAGGTAAAAAGCCATCTGCAATGGGGACTTGTATTGGTGCGGTTGTAGGTTTAGTGGCTATAACCCCGGCAGCCGGTTTTGTAAGTATTTCACATTCAATTATTATCGGCGTAGTTGCGGCGGTAATTAGTAATCTGGTGGTAATCTGGAGAAGTAAAACCAGTATAGACGATACTTTAGATGTTTTTCCATGTCACGGAGTTGGTGGTATGGTAGGTATGATTTTAACCGGAGTCTTCGCACATAGTTCAATTAATGGAGTTGTGGCTGATAATGGTTTATTTTTTGGTGAAACAAAACTGTTTGTAGCGCACATGGTTGCTCTGGTTGCTGTTTCTGTTTTTGCTTTCTTTGGTTCTTTACTTTTGTTGAAAATCACCGATCTGATTTCTCCGATTAGAGTTCATGAAGAGGCTGAAGCAGTGGGATTAGATAGATCTCAACACGACGAAGAGCTTTAACTATAAAACGTTTCAAGCTGTTTTGGGAGTCCGGGCTGATAATCCGGACTCTTTTTTTGGAAATAATCAGATGACGCCAAAGTGTTGTAAAGCGTTGAATATGCCATTATCATCTACAGAATCTGTAATATAATCGGCAATACTTTTTACATTTTCATTTGCATTTCCCATGGCTATTCCTGTTCCCGCAAGTTTTAGCATTTCAATATCGTTTCCTCCATCTCCAAATGCTAATGTTTCAGAAAGATCCAGTTCAAGATATTTGGCAAATGCTGCAAGTCCTGTCGCTTTATTTGATCCTTTAAGATTGACATCGGCAAAAAGGTGAGTCCAACGACTGGTTTCACAAGATGTCAATGCTTTTTCAATAACATCCTGATCTTCGTCTGGCTTTATAAAAGCGTTTAGCTGAATAATGTCCTTTTGAAGTGCCGCTGTCATATCTTCTGTCTTCATCGTAAGTGGAAGATTTAATAAATTGAATACTTCTACGACCTGGTTGTCTATGTAATTAATCTTATTGTCGAATTCAGACATAAATATACATGGAAATGGTTTTATGTCTTTCTGATACTTAATCAGTAATTCTATGTCGCTTTTTGGAATTACGTTTTTATGAAAAACATTTTTATGCTTATCTAAGCATAAATTTCCATTAAATGTAAGATAGCCATCAAAATCTATTTGGTGTAAATGTGCTATTTGGTTAATAGACCTTCCTGTGGCAACAATTACTTTTATTCCTTTTTCTTTTAAAATTTTAATGGCTTCTAAAGTAGATGATGGAATTTGGTGAGTATGAAAACTAATAAGAGTGCCATCTACATCAAAGAAAACTGCTTTAATCATATTGATGCAAAATTGGTGATTAAAAATGAATGTAATGTTTGCAGAGCGTAAATAAGTATAAAAATGTAGGAAAGAAGATTTTCGCCTACGCCTTCGAGAAAGCTTCGTTTACTGTCATGGTTATTGTGGACTTACGCTCATTTCCCTTAAACAATAACACACGCTAGAAACTTGTGTTAAAACATACTTCGTCGCCGTTCTTCGAACTTTCCCGACAAAGACTTTCTCTCTTCTCGCATTTAGGCGAGCAATGGTAATGCTACTATTAATGGAAGTGATAATTACTTTCTTTGTTTATTGTATGTTTTGAATATCTTTAAGCTTGTAAAGTTGCGCCTATCTCTGTTTTTGGATGGCTTTGTGCAACTTTATGACACATATATATTATACGACATTTTTATGAGGACTGTACTGATATCATATTTCATTGTAATCATATTAGCGAGCTGTCAGATAGCTGACAAACCCTTAGCTGACCAAGAAAAAGAAACCGTATTAATAGCAAATCAAAAATTTACTGATTTAAATAAAATTCATAGAATTTTTAAAATTTATAAGGACAGTAGCTATATATATACAGAAATAATAAATGAGTTGAATCACAACAAAACAGAAAGTTGGAGAGGGAAAGTTCAAATTTCAAATGATACAATAAAATTTTTACCATTCAGACTCAATTATAATAGAAGTGAAACAGCGATTTTAAAAAATGGATTTATTGAATTTATTGATGGAGACTATTTTCACAGAATGAAAATAGTAAGAACCAACTTAAAAGTTAAAAACCTTATTGACTTTAAAAACTTCCAAGATTATTCTGTATTTACATTTCATAAAAGTGCTAATAACTTGCATAGCCAAAAAAGTTTCACAAACTATGATTTGACTTCAAATGAATTAAATAAAATTGACATTTTACTAAAACAAGTTTTTTCTCAGAACAATAAACTAAGAAAGTTTTCGGATTATATTAAACAGTTGGAAGCGGTAAAAAATGCAAATAATGATAAAATAATCTTTATACGTTGTTTTTGTAAGGGTAAATCATTACAAGAACGTTATCAGTACTTTTTAACTACTATGCATGACGGAGGAAATTGTAATATATACATTGAATTGAACTTAACAACGGGTAAAATTGAAATCATGAATATAGCTGGATTAGCCTAAAAAACTTCGTATAACAGCAGGTTTAAAAAATTGCGAGCGAAGTGCTTATACTTCTTCATCTCTTTTATTAAATTTAGTGCGGGCTGATAGAGCTTCTGCAAGTAAAACCGGAAATTCTTAACCTGTAAAACATTATAGGCAAATTTAGAATGACCGCAACAGACGACATAAGAGATATTTTTTCAATCCTACATGACGGGACAATTTCTGCGTGGACTGGTGACAAAAACTTACTGACTTTAACGGTGGATTGCGAATATTTAGCCGAACGAATAGACAAGTACTTCGGCAAATTCTTTGTTGAACTTACCCAACTTGACGAATTGTTTTTGTCTACTTGGCCAAATCCATTTGATTTACCTGTACAGACATTGACAGAACTAAGCGACATATTTAAAGCAGAACTTGAAATACTATCGGCTGACATCAAAGACGGAAAAGTAATAATTGCTTGTAACCAACACGACACAGACTTTGATTATTGCGGTGGTAACTTGATAATTGGTTGTCGGACAATTAAAATATATGACCAGAATAAAAGCGAGTTGACAATTGACCAATTCGACACGTTGTGCAAGAGCTATTGGGACGAATGGAGCAAGAAATAAAATCTGCCACTAACAGGGGTAACTGTTGCACAAATCCTAAAAACATCCAATATCTAAAATATCCGAGCTCGTTTAAGTCACTTTTAAGTGAGCTTTATTTTTTCATCTATAATAGAATGTGTGAATTTTTTATCAAAAATCCTTCAAATACCCCTATATAGGGAAAATAGAAAAAATGATAAAAAAATTCCAGAGTTAATACATCAATTGAGATGCTATTTCCCTTTTAGTCCATCGGAACTAAACTTATTTCCTGAACACACATCATCCTCTACTGATTAAAAGGTTACCCTATCTCAATACCCATCTATAAAATTAATCTTCCTCATTTTTAACAAAGCTTGTCAATATATAAGTGCAGTTAATAATTTATTTTTTGAGGAAAAATGGCAAAACTATTTGTTTTGCATGATTTACACTAAAACAGTGTTTTTGGCTTTAAAAATTAATCTTTACATTTATTTACTAACCTATGGGGTTGGTTTATGAATTTACAAATGTTTATAAATTAAATATGAAAAGATTATTGCTGTCAGTACTTCTTAGCGTATTAATTGCCGATTTTTCGTTTGCACAGACTAAAGACACCCTTTGGTTTAATAATAAGTGGGAAAAATCGACTAAAGAAAATAGCCATTTTTACAGAGTAATTCAACCTGACAGTTTGAATGCTACATATATAATTAAAGATTTCTATCCAAATGGTGTCATTCAAATGCAGGGATATCTTAGTTCGATAAATCCTGAAATAAGGGAGGGATTATTCACATATTTTAGTGAGAATGGAACTAAAAATAGATATGCTCTATTCAAAAATAATGTTGTTTCTGATGTTGTAAATATAGATCCAGATTTCAAAAAGGATGTAATTATCACAGTAAAGAGAGAAAATGGAAATGAAATAAGTGAAATTAAGTTTATCGATAAAGCTCCCAAATTTCCAAATGGAGAGCACGCACTTTCGAAATTCATATCTAACAATATTATATATCCTTCTAAAGCAAAAAGGAATAATATAGAAGGAGTAGTAGTAGTTAAATTTACTGTAAATAAAAGTGGTGAAATTATAAATTCAGAGGTTATTACCAGTCCAGATGATTCTTTGAGTAAAGAAGCTTTAAGAGTAGTAAATTAATGCCTAAGTGGCAAGCCGGTGAACAGGATGGGCAAACTGTAAGTGTAATGATATATCAAAACATTAATTTTAGACTGAAATAATAATTGTACTACTATCCACGGAAAGAAATCATCAATCATTCCATCCAATTTAAGCTTGTGGTCTGAACACGTTTAAAGAAATTCCGGCATAAACGCTCCTGTGGCATTTACGCTCATTCCTATTTATTCCGTTGCTTCTTTACTTAGTTCAGCCCAAAGCTGATACAGATTCCATAATTAATTCTTTAATATTTTAATCATTACAATTATGGAACAGAACAGTAATGCCTTATTACAGGTAAGC
>PJUE01000140.1_pt1 | contig 88080 bp, 75 predicted proteins | sample 1512171 | NCBI WGS metagenome assembly PJUE01 (sample SAMN08177674, study PRJNA422409) | Feces metagenome, whole genome shotgun sequencing project. | isolation source: Chicken feces (3) enriched on wood chips: alkali lignin treatment | host: Gallus gallus | place: USA: Madison | collected 2015-01-15
CAAGGTTCAGTACCTCGTCCAGGTTGAGGAGTAATCGACCATGACTCTGCGTCTCAATGAACTGAGCCCGGCACCGGGCGCCCGCACCGAACGCACCCGCGTCGGCCGCGGTATCGGCTCCGGCCTGGGCAAGACTGCTGGCCGCGGTCACAAGGGCTCGTTTGCCCGTAAGGGTGGCGGCAAGATCAAGGCTGGCTTCGAAGGCGGCCAGACCCCGATGCAGCGCCGTCTGCCGAAGATCGGCTTCTTCTCGCACAAGGCCAAGGACACTGCGGAAGTGCTGTCCTACCACCTGGATCGCCTGGAAGCTGGTGAGATCGACCTGGCCGCACTGCGTGCAGCCAAGCTGATCCCGTCGACTGCAAAGAAGGCCAAGATCGTCCTGAAGGGCGAGCTAAGCAAGGCATTCACCCTGAAGGGTGTTGCTGCTACTGCCGGCGCCAAGGCCGCGATTGAAGCTGCCGGCGGCAGCGTACAGGAGTAACTGGAACATGGCGCAAGCTGGCATCGGTAACCTCGCGGGCGGGATGGGCAAGTTCACGGAACTTCGCCAGCGTCTTCTGTTCGTACTCGGGGCATTGCTCGTCTATCGCATCGGCTGCTACGTGCCGGTGCCGGGCGTCAATCCCGATGCCATGCTTGCGCTGATGCAGGCGCAGGGCGGCGGTATCGTGGACATGTTCAACATGTTCTCGGGCGGCGCCCTGCACCGTTTCAGCATCTTCGCGTTGAACGTGATGCCGTATATCTCGGCATCCATCGTGATGCAGCTGGCAGTGCACATCTTCCCGGCCCTGAAGGCCATGCAGAAGGAAGGTGAGTCCGGCCGTCGCAAGATCACGCAGTATTCGCGCATCGGCGCGGTGCTCCTGGCAGTGGTGCAGGGCGGCAGTATCGCGCTGGCACTGCAGAACCAGGTGTCGCCGGGCGGTGCACCGGTGGTGTATGCCCCGGGCATGGGCTTCGTGTTGACCGCCATCGTGGCGTTGACCGCAGGCACCATCTTCCTGATGTGGGTGGGTGAGCAGGTGACCGAGCGTGGCATCGGCAACGGTGTGTCGCTGATCATCTTCGCCGGCATCGTGGCAGGCCTGCCGGCCGCCGTGATCCACACCGTCGAGGCTTACCGTGACGGCAACATGAGCTTCATCTCGTTGCTGATCATCGTGCTGGTGGTGCTGGCCTTCACCTATTTCGTGGTGTTCGTCGAGCGCGGCCAGCGCCGCATCACCGTCAATTACGCCCGCCGTCAGGGTGGCCGTAATGCCTACATGAACCAGACCTCGTTCCTGCCGCTGAAGCTGAACATGGCTGGCGTGATCCCGGCGATCTTTGCCTCCAGCATCCTGGCCTTCCCGGCCACGCTGGCAATGTGGTCTGGCCAGGCCAGCTCGGCGACCTGGTTGCAGAAGGTCGCCAACGCACTGGGCCCGGGTGAGCCGCTGCACATGATCGTGTTCGCTGCGCTGATCACCGGTTTCGCGTTCTTCTATACCGCGCTGGTGTTCAACTCGCAGGAAACCGCCGACAACCTGAAGAAGTCGGGTGCGTTGATCCCGGGTATCCGTCCGGGCAAGGCCACGGCCGAGTACATCGACGCCGTGCTGACCCGCCTGACGGCTGCTGGCTCGCTGTACCTGGTGATCGTCTGCCTGTTGCCGGAAATCATGCGCACCCAGCTCAATGCCTCCTTCTACTTCGGTGGCACCTCGCTGCTGATCGTGGTGGTGGTGGTGATGGATTTCATTGCCCAGGTGCAGGCACACCTGATGTCGCACCAGTACGAGAGCCTGTTGAAGAAGGCCAACCTGAAGGGTGGCAACCGCGGCGGTTTTGCACGCGGCTGATTCACCGGTTATACTTATCGCTTCCTTTAGCGAAAAGCTGCCCTGGTTCCCGGGGCGGCTTTCAAACAGAAGGGCGGCCCCTGCAGCGGTTTCGGGTGGGGGTGTGATGTGCTTGTTCCGCGCGGGAGTAGCGCGGGCGGCCGGGAGAGCAATCCCCCTGCCAGGCATGTCCGGCGCCGGAGCGCGGGCACACTCCCCACGCCGGAGTCTGTGGAACGTCATGTTCCACCGGCTTTCAAGCAAACCGAAGCCTTGTTAGTATCGCTAGTTCACTTTTTTGATCCATCCTGCCGGATTGGCGCGCCTGTCGGTGCGTATTCGGCCATCACTCAGCTGGAGAACCGCGTCATGGCGCGTATTGCAGGCGTCAACCTGCCAGCCCAGAAGCATGTCTGGGTAGGGTTGCAAAGCATTTACGGCATCGGCCGTACCCGTTCGAAGAAGGTCTGCGAAGCCGCAGGCGTTACTTCCACCACCAAGATCCGCGACCTGTCGGAGCCGGAAATCGACCGTCTGCGCCTTGAAGTGGGCAAGTACATCGTCGAAGGCGACCTGCGTCGTGAAGTCGGCATCGCCATCAAGCGCCTGATGGACCTGGGCTGCTACCGCGGCCTGCGTCACCGTCGCGGTCTGCCGCTGCGTGGTCAGCGTACCAAGACCAATGCCCGTACCCGTAAGGGTCCGCGCAAGGCTCTGAAGAAGTAAGGGACCCTAGAAAATGGCTAAGCCCGCTGCTGCTAAGACCAAGAAGAAGATCAAGCGCGTCGTCACCGACGGCGTTGCCCACGTCCACGCTTCTTTCAACAACACCATCGTGACCATCACCGACCGTCAGGGCAATGCACTGTCCTGGGCGACCTCCGGTGGCGCCGGCTTCCGCGGCTCGCGCAAGTCGACCCCCTTTGCTGCGCAGGTTGCCGCCGAAAAGGCTGGCAAGGCTGCTCTGGACTACGGCCTGAAGTCGCTGGAAGTCCGCATCAAGGGCCCGGGTCCGGGTCGTGAGTCGGCCGTACGTTCGTTGAACAACGTCGGCTACAAGATCACCAACATCATCGACGTGACGCCTATCCCGCACAACGGGTGCCGTCCGCCGAAGAAGCGTCGCGTCTAAAGGGAGCGATAAGAAATGGCTCGTTATATCGGTCCTACCTGTAAGCTCGCCCGTCGCGAAGGCGCCGACCTGTCCCTGAAGAGCCCGGCGCGTGCGCTGGACTCCAAGTGCAAGCTGGAGCAGAAGCCCGGCCAGCACGGCGCCACTGCCCGTAAGGGCAAGCTGTCCGACTACGCCACCCAGCTGCGCGAAAAGCAGAAGGTCAAGCGTATCTACGGCCTGCTGGAGCGTCAGTTCCGCAACTACTACAAGAAGGCCTCGACCAAGAAGGGCAACACCGGCGAGAACCTGCTGCAGCTGCTGGAAACCCGTCTGGACAACGTCGTCTACCGCATGGGCTTCGCTGTGACCCGTCCGGCTGCCCGTCAGCTGGTCTCGCACCGCGGCGTCACGGTCAACGGCAAGTCGGTCAACCTGGCCTCGTACCAGGTCAAGGCTGGCGACGCCATCGCCCTGTCCGAGAAGGCTGCCAAGCAGCTGCGCGTCCAGGAAGCCCTGACCGTTGCCGAACAGCACGACCTCAGCCCGTCGTGGGTCGAAGTCGATTCGAAGAAGTTCAGCGGCGTCTTCAAGGCCGTTCCGGATCGTGCGGACCTGCCTGCGGATATCAACGAAGCGCTGATCGTCGAGTTGTATTCGAAGTAATTCACAATGGAGAACCTCCGGGTTGCACCGGAGGTTCGCAGGAGAACCCGCAACATGACGGTTACCGCAAACCAGGTTCTGCGTCCTCGCGGTCCGCAGATCGAACGCCTTACCGAGACCCGCGCCAAGGTCGTGATCGAACCCTTGGAGCGTGGTTACGGGCATACGCTGGGCAACGCCCTGCGTCGCGTGCTGCTGTCGTCCATCCCGGGCTTCGCCATTACCGAAGTCGAGATCGACGGCGTGCTGCACGAGTACACCACCCTTGAAGGCCTGCAGGAGGACGTGCTCGAAGTCCTGCTGAACCTCAAGGACGTGGCCATCCGCATGCATTCCGGCGACAGCGCCACCGTGACCCTGTCCAAGCAGGGCCCGGGCATCGTGACCGCTGCCGACATCAAGGTTGACCACAACGTCGAGGTCATCAATGGCGATCACGTGATCTGCCACCTGACCAAGGACACGGCAATCAACATGCGCCTGAAGGTCGAGCGTGGCTTCGGCTACCAGCCGGCTGCCTCGCGCCGCCGTCCGGACGAAGAGTCGCGTGCGATCGGTCGTCTGGTGCTGGATGCCTCGTTCTCGCCGGTCCGCCGCGTCGCTTATGCGGTGGAAGCCGCTCGCGTCGAGCAGCGTACCGACCTGGACAAGCTGGTCATCGATATCGAAACCAACGGCACGATCGATGCCGAGGAAGCAGTCCGCACCGCGGCTGACATCCTCAGCGATCAGCTGTCGGTGTTCGGCGATTTCACCCACCGCGACCGCGGTGCGGCCAAGCCGGCCAACAACGGCGTGGATCCGGTGCTGCTGCGCCCGATCGACGACCTGGAGCTGACCGTGCGTTCGGCCAACTGCCTGAAGGCCGAGAGCATCTACTACATCGGTGATCTGATCCAGAAGACCGAAGTGGAACTGCTCAAGACCCCGAACCTCGGCAAGAAGTCGCTGACCGAGATCAAGGAAGTGCTGGCCCAGCGTGGCCTGTCGCTTGGCATGAAGCTGGAGAACTGGCCGCCGGCCGGTGTCGCCGCTCACGGCATGCTTGGTTGATAAGCAACACCTGTTCCCCCGCATGGGTGACCATGCGGGGGAATATTGTTTCAGCAGTACCCGCGTCGACGGTTGATCAAGACCGCGATGCCGGTCGTCCAGGACGGGCGACCAGGACCACCCGCAGTCCACGTGCAACGCCAGGATGGCGACAACGAAGTCCAACGTCTCATCATTAATCAAGGAATATCACCATGCGTCACCAGAAGTCTGGCCGTAAGTTCAGCCGCACCAGCGCCCACCGCGAAGCAATGTTCAAGAACATGGCTGCCTCGCTGTTCAAGCACGAGCTGATCAAGACCACCCTGCCGAAGGCCAAGGAACTGCGCCGCGTTGCCGAGCCGCTGATCACCCTGGCCAAGGTTGATTCGGTTGCCAACCGCCGCCTGGCGTTCGCCCGTCTGCGCGACAAGGAAGCCGTGGGCAACCTGTTCACCATCCTGGGCCCGCGCTACGCCGGTCGTCCGGGTGGCTACCTGCGTCTGCTGAAGTGCGGCTTCCGCGCTGGCGACAACGCACCGATGGCCTACGTCGAGCTGGTGGACCGTCCGGCCGCCGTGGCGGAAGCAGTCGCCGAGTAATCGCGCACTTCCAGCCATCGACGGATGCAACAGAAGCCCGGCCACTGCCGGGCTTTCTGTTTATGTGGTTTCAGCTGCGATCACTGCTGATCGTGCGCGGGCGGCCTGCTACTCTTGCTTCATTGTCTTTTCCGGAATGATGCGATGAACCCCTTGCGTTGGAGTTTCCGCGCGCAGTGCCTGCTGGGCTTTCTGATCTGCGCCGGGCTGCTGGCCTTTGCGATCTACATGCAGATCCAGATGGGGCTGGAGCCGTGCCCGCTGTGCATCTACCAGCGCATCGCCTTCGCCTCGGTGGGCGTGCTGTTCCTGTTCGGTGCCCTGCACGGGCCGGCCAGCCGCGGTGGCCGTGCCGGCTATGGCGTGCTGACCCTGATCGCGGCGGCCGTGGGCGCCGGCATCGCCGGGCGCCATGTCTACGTGCAATTGCTGCCGAAGGACCTGGGCAGCAGCTGTGGCCCGCCGCTGAGCTTCCTGGCCGAGACCATGGGCCCGTTCGAGGTGTTCCGCACCGTGCTGACCGGCACTGGTGATTGCGGCAACATCGATTGGACCTTCCTCGGCCTGAGCATGCCGATGTGGAGTCTGGTGTGGTTTGTCCTGCTCGCCGGCTGGGCGCTGTATGCCGGCCTGCGCACGCGCAAGAAGCGCCTGATCTGATCCCTTCCCACTTTCACTTGGTAACTGCATGAACGCTTCCTCTTCGCCATCGTCCGTCGCCACCACCAGCAGCTGGGCGCCGGACAGCTGGCGAGGCAAGCCCGCGCTGCAGATGCCGACCTATCCCGACCCGCAGGCGCTGGAGGCGGCACTGGGCGAGCTGCGCCAGTTGCCGCCGCTGGTGACCTCCTGGGAGATCTTCGCGCTCAAGCAGCAGCTGGCCGAGGCGCAGGAAGGCAAGCGCTTCCTGCTGCAGGGCGGTGACTGTGCGGAGAACTTCGCCGACTGCGAATCGGGAACGATTTCCAATCGGCTCAAGGTGCTGTTGCAGATGAGCCTGGTGCTGGTGCACGGCCTGCGCACGCCGGTGATCCGGGTGGGGCGCTTTGCCGGCCAGTACGCCAAGCCGCGTTCGGCCGATACCGAAACCCGTGACGGCGTGACCCTGCCGAGCTATCGCGGTGACGTGATCAACGCGCCGGCCTTCACCGAGGCCGCGCGGGTGCCGGACCCGCAGCGGATGATCACCGCGCATTCGCGCTCGGCGCTGACGATGAACTTCGTTCGGGCGCTGATCGATGGCGGCTTCGCCGACCTGCATCATCCCGAGTACTGGAACCTGGCCTGGATGCGCTGCTCGCCGCTGGCCGAGGAGTACCAGAAGATGGTGGCCTCGATCGGCGATGCGGTGCGCTTCATGGAGACGTTGTCCGGCGCGCAGGTGCATAACCTCAACCGGGTCGACTTCTACACCTCGCACGAGGCCTTGCTGCTGCCCTACGAGCAGGCGCTGACCCGGCAGGTGCCGCGCCAGAGCGGCTGGTTCAACCTGAGCACGCACTACCCGTGGATCGGCATGCGTACTGCCGCGCTGGATGGCGCACACGTGGAATACCTGCGCGGTGTGCGCAACCCGATTGCGATCAAGGTGGGGCCGTCGGTGCAGCCGGATCAGCTGTTGCGCCTGATCGATGTGCTGAATCCGGACGACGAGCCGGGCCGGCTGAGCTTCATCCATCGCATGGGTGCTGCCCAGATTGCCGACAAGCTGCCGCCGCTGCTGGAGGCGATCAAGCGCGACGGCCGCCGCGTGCTGTGGGTCTGCGATGCGATGCATGGCAATACCGAGAGCACCAGCAATGGCTACAAGACCCGTCGCTTCGACAATATCCGCAGCGAGGTGGAGATGTCGTTCGACCTGCATGCCGCAGCCGGTACGCGCCTGGGCGGCGTGCACCTGGAACTGACCGGTGAGGATGTCACCGAATGCACCGGTGGCGCGCGTGAGCTCACCGAGCGCGATCTGGAGCGTGCCTACCGTTCCAGCGTGGACCCGCGCCTGAACTACGAGCAGTCGCTGGAAATCGCCATGGCCATCGTCCGCAAGCAAGGTTGAAGGCCAATGTAGTGCCGAGCCACGCTCGGTAGGGGCCTTACCGGCAAAGCATCCCCTGTAGTGCCGAGCCATGCTCGGCAGGGGCCTTGCCGGCAAAGCATCCCCTGTAGTGCCGAGCCATGCTCGGCAGGGACCCTGCCGGCAAAGCACCACCCGTAGTGCCGAGCCATGCTCGGCAGAGGCCTTGCCGGTAGAGCATCCCCCGTAGTGCCGAGCCATGCTCGGCAGGGGCCCAGCCGGTAGAGCATCCCCCGTAGTGCCGAGCCATGCTCGGCAGGTGCCTTACCAGGAATGCCCCATGCCGAGCATGGCTCGGCACTACAAATGCGGCCTTGAATCACTGACGGACCTTCTTGATCGCTGGCCTCAGGCTGCAGCGATGTCGAGCCCGAAGCTGCGTTTGGGGCGCTTTTCGCTGCCCAACAACATCTATTCAATCACCACGGTGACGGCCGGGCGTATTCCGCTGTTTGCGGAGCGGGAGAACGCTGACTGGGTGATCGAAGCAATTCGTCATTGCGAACTGTCGGGCATCAGCCACAGCCTTGCCTGGGTGGTAATGCCCGATCACCTGCATTGGCTGCTGCAGTTGCAATCCGGATCGTTGGGTGGATGTCTGCAGCGGTTGAAGTCGCGCTCGGCAAGATCAATTGGTGTTGCGGGATCGATCTGGCAATCCGGCTATCACGACCATGCAATCAGGCAGGACCAATCGCTACGCGGTGTGGCGAACTATCTGCTGCATAACCCGGAGCGGGCTGGCTTATGCGGACGGCCGCAGGACTATCCGTATGCGTGGTGCAGGTGGGGCTGGCAGCTGTGATGCGTTGATGTAGTGCCGAGCCATGCTCGGCATGGGGCGTTACCGCTGGATCAGCATATGTAGTGCCGAGCCATGCTCGGCAAGAGGCTTTGCCGATAGAGGCCCCATGCCCAGCATGGCTCGGCGCAAAAGTGAAGCGTTTGGGATTGCCGGGAAGGCTTCATGCCGAGCATGGCTCGGCACTACAGGTGAAGCATTTGGGATTGCCGGGCAGGCTCCATGCCGAGCATAGCTCGGCACTACAGGTGAAGCATTTGGGATTGCCGGGCAGGCTCCATGCCGAGCATGGCTCGGCACTACAGGTGAGGCGTTCGGGATTTCTGGGCAGGCCCCATGCCGAGCATGGCTCGGCACTACAGGTGAAGCATTCGGGATTTCTGGGCCGGCTCCATGCCGAGCATGGCTCGGCACTACAGGTGAGGCGTTCGGGATTTCTGGGCAGGGCCCCTGCCGAGCATGGCTCGGCACTACAGGTGAAGCGCTTGGGATTGCCGGGCAGGTCGCATGCCGGGGATGGCTCGGCACTACGGGAGGCCGTCAGTGCTTGCGGCGGCGCTTGCCCAGGTCGCGGGCCAGGACCCAGACCACCAGCAGGTTGACCGCCAGCAGCAGCCAGGAGGCCCAGCCGGGGTGTTTGACGATGGCGTAGAAATCCAGCGGCAGGTACAGCGCGGCGGAAATGCAGCCCAGCCAGGAGGCCCAGGCCTTGGCACGCCACAGGCCCCAGGCCTCGAGCGCGCGCAGCAACCCGTAGCCGACAAGTACGGCCGCACCCAGGTGCACGGTATCGGGAGTGATCATGCCCAGCAGCGAGGAGAACGCGCCGTTCTCGGGGTCACCGCCGACGCGGTGGATCAGGGCATTGATGATGTTGCGGAGCGGGGCAGGCCCGGAGATTTCCAGGCCGGCCGCGGCGAGAAAGGCCAGGATGGCCTTTCCCGCTTCCAGCAGCGCGATGGCTGCCAGTCCCGGATGCGCATGCGGATCCGGGTTGTAGGGCGTGTTGCCGGTCAAGACAATCAGCCGCCGCGCGACGCCTTCTTGCGGTCGCTTTCGGTCAGGAACTTCTTGCGCAGACGGATTTCCTTCGGGGTGATTTCCACCAGCTCGTCGTCGTCGATGAAGTCCAGGGCCTGTTCCAGCGAGAACTTGATGGCCGGGGTCAGCTGGATCGCGTCGTCCTTGCCCGAAGCGCGCATATTGGTCAGCGGCTTGGTCTTGATGGCGTTGACGGTCAGATCGTTGTCCTTGGAGTGGATACCGATCAGCTGGCCTTCGTACACGTTGTCGCCTTCAGCAGCGAACAGCTTGCCGCGTTCCTGCAGCGGGCCCAGCGAGTAGGCCGGGGTGGCACCCGGAGCATTGGCGATCATCACGCCGTTCAGGCGCTTGGCGATGGCGCCCTGTTCCTTCGGGCCGTAATGGTCGAACACGTGGAACAGCAGGCCAGAGCCCTGGGTCAGGGTCTTGAACTCGTTCTGGAAGCCGATCAGGCCACGCGCCGGAATCTTGAAGTCCAGGCGCACGCGGCCCTTGCCGTCCGATTCCATGTTCTCCAGCAGGGCCTTGCGGGTGCCCAGCTTTTCCATCACGCCGCCCTGGTGCTGCTCTTCGATGTCGACCACCAGCTGTTCGATCGGCTCCATCATCTGGCCGTCGATTTCCTTGATGATCACTTCCGGGCGCGACACGGCCAGCTCGTAGCCTTCGCGACGCATGGTTTCGATCAGCACCGACAGGTGCAGCTCGCCACGGCCGGAGACCAGGAACTTGTCGGCGTCTTCCAGCTGCTCGACCTTCAGTGCCACGTTGTGCACGGTCTCGCGCTCCAGGCGCTCCTTCAGCTGGCGGCTGGTCAGGAACTTGCCGCCCGACAGGTCCTTGTTGCCGGCGAACGGCGAGTTGTTGACCTGGAAGGTCATCGAGATGGTCGGCTCGTCGACGGTCAGTGCCGGCAGCGCTTCCGGATTGTCCAGTGCGCAGACGGTGTCGGAGATGGTCAGCTCCTGGATGCCGGAGATGGCGATGATGTCGCCGGCCTGGGCTTCCTCGACTTCAATGCGCTCCAGGCCCATGAAGCCCAGCACCTGCAGGACCTTGCCCTGGCGCTTCTTGCCTTCGCGGTCGATCACGGCCACGGCCTGGTTCTTCTTGACCTTGCCGCGCTGGATGCGGCCAATGCCGATCACGCCGACGAAGTTGTTGTAGTCCAGCTGGCTGATGCGCATCTGGAACGGGCCATCGGCCTCGACTTCCGGTGCCGGCACGTACTTCATGATCGCTTCGTACAGCGGGGTCATGTCGCCGTCGCGGACGGTGTCTTCCAGGCCGGCGTAGCCGTTCAGGCCCGAGGCGTAGACGATCGGGAAATCGAGCTGCTCATTGGTGGCGCCGAGCTTGTCGAACAGGTCGAACACCTGGTCGATGACCCATTCCGGGCGCGCGCCCGGGCGGTCCACCTTGTTGACCACGACGATCGGGCGGAAGCCCATCGCGAAGGCCTTCTGGGTGACGAAGCGGGTCTGCGGCATCGGGCCGTCCATCGCGTCAACCAGGATCAGCACCGAGTCGACCATCGACAGCACGCGCTCCACTTCGCCGCCGAAGTCGGCGTGCCCGGGGGTGTCGACGATGTTGATCCGGTTCTTGATGCCGGTCTTCTTGTCTTCCCAGGTGATGGCCGTGTTCTTGGCCAGGATGGTGATGCCGCGTTCCTTTTCCTGGTCGTTGCTGTCCATCACGCGCTCGGCAAGCACCGTGCGCTCGGACAGGGTGCCGGACTGCTTGAGCAGCTGGTCGACGAGGGTGGTCTTGCCATGGTCGACGTGGGCGACGATGGCGATGTTGCGAAGATTTTCGATGGACATGCGAAAGACGGCCAGCCGGTGCCGTGAATGGGGAAAATGAGTTCGCGATTATACCGCTATGTTGGCCTTTTGCGAAAACCACCCGTTCAGCCAGCCCCGGCAGGCCGTTCAGCTGCGGTGCCTGCAGGTGAGGACCTGGGGCAGCAGCGCGGGCGGAGCCGGGTGTAAACTAGGTGGCTATTGAGAGACGTCTTCTTTACTAAGGATTTCCATGTCCCTGATCGCCAATTTCGACACCTCCCGCGGCCTGATCAAGGTCGAGCTGTTCGCCGACAAGGCGCCGCTGACCGTGGCCAACTTCGTCAACCTGGTCAAGCATGGCTTCTATGACGGCCTGGCCTTTCACCGCGTGATTGCCGACTTCATGATCCAGGGCGGCTGCCCGGAAGGCTCCGGCCGCGGCGGCCCGGGCTACCGTTTCGAGGACGAGACCAAGAACGGCGTGCGCCACGAGCGCGGCGTGCTGTCCATGGCCAATGCCGGTCCGAACACCAATGGCAGCCAGTTCTTCATCACCCACATCAAGACCGACTGGCTGGACGGCAAGCACACCGTGTTCGGCAAGGTGCTCGAAGGCCTGGACGTGGTTGACGCCATCAAGCAGGGCGACGCCATCAACAAGATCACCCTGGAAGGCGATACCGACGCCGTGCTGGCTGCAAAGGCCGACCGCGTCGCCGAGTGGAACAAGATCCTCGCCGCCTGAATGACCCCGACGGCCACCTGAACAGGTGGCCGTTTCTGATTGCAGCCGGGTCGGCGCGCCTGCGTCGGCACGGCGTTACCCCCACAACCGCTTCTTAGCAGAGGAAACCCCCATGAAAGCACCCGTTCGTGTTGCCGTAACCGGCGCTGCCGGCAATATCGGTTACGCACTGCTGTTCCGCATCGCCTCCGGCGAAATGCTGGGCAAGGACCAGCCGGTCATCCTGCAGCTGCTCGAAATCGACAATGAAAAGGCCCAGGCCGCCCTGCAGGGTGTGGTCATGGAACTGGAAGACTGCGCCTTCCCGCTGCTGGCCGGCGTGGTGACCACCGCTGATCCGCTGGTGGCCTTCAAGGACGTCGACGTGGCCCTGCTGGTTGGCGCCCGTCCGCGCGGCCCGGGCATGGAGCGCAAGGACCTGCTGCTGGAAAACGCCAAGATCTTCACCGTGCAGGGCAAGGCCCTGAACGCCGTCGCCAAGCGTGACGTGAAGGTGCTGGTGGTTGGCAACCCGGCCAATACCAATGCCTACATCGCGATGAAGTCGGCGCCGGACCTGAACCCGAAGAACTTCACCGCCATGCTGCGCCTGGACCACAACCGCGCCCTGAGCCAGCTGGCTGCCAAGACCGGCAAGACCGTGGACAGCTTCGAGCACTTCACCGTGTGGGGCAACCACAGCCCGACCATGTACCCGGACTACCGCTTCGCCACCACCGGCGGCGCCAAGGTTGCCGAGCTGATCAACGATCAGGAATGGAACGCCAACACCTTCATCCCGACCGTCGGCAAGCGTGGCGCGGCCATCATCGCCGCCCGTGGCCTGTCCTCGGCCGCGTCGGCTGCCAATGCCGCCATCGACCACGTGCATGACTGGGTGCTGGGCAGCAACGGCAAGTGGGTGACCATGGGCGTGCCGTCCGACGGTTCCTACGGCATCCCGGAAGGCGTGGTGTTCGGCTTCCCGGTAACCACCGAGAACGGCCAGTACACCATCGTCAAGGATCTGCCGATCGACGACTTCTCCAAGAAGTACATCGACATCACCCTGGGCGAGCTTGAAGAAGAGCGCGCTGGCGTGGCCGACCTGCTGTAACAGCAGCGTCAGCACACATGCCAAAAAAGACGCCGGGCATTGCCCGGCGTTTTTTTTTTGGCCTACGGTGCAGGTCTCTCAAGGGCTGGCTTGCAGTGGCGGCGGCAGGGGTGCGCCGCTGGCGAGCAGGCGTGCGCCGAGCTGCCATGATCCCTCCATGCTCAGGTGCCCGCTATCGAAGTACATGGGCCTTCCATCCAGGTAAGGCGAGCAACGCCCTTGCCTGCACAGGAGGTCATGGATGTCGAGTACGTAGGTATTGGGATAGTCCGCGGCGAGAGAGGTGAGGAATCGGTTGATGTCCTTGGCCTCGTCCGAATCCGGCCTGCTGGCAACAGCTTCACAATCCAGCATCTGGTGGCCGGTCTGGCGGACTTCGCAGTTGCGGTCGTAGTCCGGAAACCCGGGGGCTTGGGCCAGCAGCACTACGGATTTGCCGGCTCCGGTCAATTCAGCCAGCGTATTGCGCAGATCCTGGTCGAAATGTCGGTTGCGGCGATGCACGCTCCATGACGCACCCAGGATCACCGTGCGGTAAGGCGCCAGGTTGCGCTGGATGAAGGGTCGGAACTGGGAACACCCGGCTTGGAAGGTTCCAGTCCCATACGGTTCTGCGCCCCAGACCGGTGGGCAGGTGGATAGCGAGGCGTTGCGGATCCGCAGATGGTTTGCTTCAGCGATGGCGCCGAGCACGCCAACATAGTGCGAGGCATGCGAATCGCCCCAAAGCAGGATGTCCGCGGCTCGGTCAGCGGGTTTGCCGTGCACGCAAAGCGGGCGCGACAACACCCCCGTGTCGAGCTCGCCCAACTGGCAGTTGTACGGGAACTCATAGGCAGCGGCTGTCTGTCGCAGCCGTTGCTTGCTGGCATTGTCCAGAGTGGCTCGCTGTTGTTTTTCGATCTTGCGATCGGCCCTGTGGTCCAGCGCCATCGATAGCCCAATGATCACGAGAGCTGGAATGATCGCCAGCAGGACCACCTGTTTGGCCTTGCCCATGCGCAGGTGGCGCGTGCGGCGCTCGATGAACCAGTAGCTCAGAAACGCCAGTACAAGGAGCGCAGCGCCGGCGGCGATTGGATTGAACGGTACCGATAGATAGCGCAGGAAGGCCAGCACCGGCCAGTGCCACAGATACAGCGAGTAGGAAACAAGGCCAATGCCAACCATCAGCCGGGAGCGCAACGGGGCCAGAACAAGGCAGCGGCGTTGGCTGTCAGCAAGGATCACGAGCGCGGCGCCCAGGCAGCCTGGTAATGCGTTCCAGCCGGGGAAGCGACTATTGCCATCGAGCGTCCAGATGCTGCCGATGATCAGGCCCACGCCGGCCAGTGCCACGGCTTCGAACAGCGGATGGTTGCTGCGGTGTGCATTGCGTACGGCTGGAAACAGTGCGAGCAGACCGCCAATGGCCAGTTCGCCGGCCCGTGTTGGCAACATGTAGTAGGCGAATTTGGGATCAACGACGGATTGCTGCTGCGCATAGGTGAACGAGGCGACGATCAGCGCCAGCAGGCTCCAGGGCAAGAGGTTGCGTGGCAGCCAGTGCAGTCCTGCCAACAGCATCAGCGGCCAGACCAGGTAGAACTGCTCTTCTACACCCAGTGACCACAGGTGCAGTAGCGGGAGTTGTCGGCTGTCGGCTGCGAAATAGCTGGTATCCAGATGCTGCCAGACATAGACGTTGGGTAGCGATACCGCGCTCCAGCCTGCGGCTGCGGCCAACTGCTTGAGATCGGCCTGCTGCATGAGCACGTAGCCGGCCACCAGGCTCGCCAACACCACAGCGAAGTAGGTTGGGGCAATGCGACGGATCCGCCTCAGATAGAAATCATGGAAAGAAAAACGTGATTCAGCCTGTGAGCGTACGATGATGGCGGTGATCAGGAAGCCGGAGATCACGAAGAATACGTCGACGCCTACATATCCCCCCGGGGCCCAGCTTGGATCCAAGTGAAAAAAAAGCACCGCCAAGACCGCGATGGCGCGCAAGCCATCGATTTCTGGCCGATAGGCATTATTGGGTGTCATTTCGAGATCGGACGACTGAATTGGGGCGATTATAGGCAAGGAACGGGCTTGCCCATTATCCTGGATCGACGGTGCCTGGCGTCGCCATGCAGCCATCCATTGGCTGTGGAAGCACACAGGGGCTTCGCTGCGACACGCTGGGTTTCACATCGTCGAGCCTATCGGCAAGCTCGGTCTGCCGCGGCCTTGGGTGAACAAAGGCCTGCTTCGCGCAGCCCGGAAGTGCGTTGCGTGGATTGGTCATGCCGAGCACCCGCTCGTCTTGCTGGGCGCTGGGCGGGTGTGCAGGTCAGGCGGATTGGTTAGCATGTTCGGCGATATGAGCATGCAGCGGCATGTTCTGCCTCCACGTCCTCGTCGTGCGGATACCCGTTTTCGCGGTGCTGTCTGCGCGCAACCTCAGGAATGACGATGTCTGCACCAAGAGTTGCCGTGCTTGTCCCTTGCTACAACGAAGAACTGACTGTCGCCGAAGTGGTGTCTGGCATGCGGGCGGCCTTGCCTGATGCGGATATCTATGTGTTCGACAACCAGTCCACCGATGCCACGGCACAACGTGCTCGCGAGGCCGGTGCGATCGTGCGGTCGGTAAAGCTGCGCGGCAAGGGTAATGTGGTACGGCGTCAGTTCGCGGATATCGAAGCCGATGTGTACCTCATGGTCGATGGTGATGCGACGTACCATGCGCCAAGCGCGCCCTTGCTGGTGCAGCAGGTGCTGGATGGGAACGACATGGTGGTCGGCCTGCGTGAGGCCACCGATGAGCGCGCTTATCGGCGCGGGCATGCCTGGGGCAACATCATGTTGACCACCTTTCTTTCGCGCCTGTTTGGACGCGCATGCCGGGACATTCTGTCTGGTTACCGCGGGTTTTCGCGGCGCTTTGTGAAGAGCTTCCCGATGCAGTCGGCGGGTTTTGAGATCGAGACCGAGCTGACGGTGCACGCACTTGAGTTGCGCATGCCCGTTGCGGAAGTCGCTACACCCTATGCCGAGCGCCCGGACGGGTCGGTCAGCAAGCTCAATACCTGGGGTGATGGTTTCAGGATCCTGGGCACGATGCTCAAGTTGTTCGCTGCCGAGCGTCCTTTGGCGTTCTATGGAATTGTCGGTGGTCTGGTTGGATTGCTTGCCGCGGCACTGCTGGTGCCAGTGTTGCTGACCTATTTTGAAACCGGCCTTGTACCCCGGTTCCCGACTCTGATCCTGGCCTCGGCGCTGATGGTCCTCAGCACCTTGTTGGTCACCGTTGGCCTGATTCTGGACGTAGTCACGCGTGGCCGGCGTGAGATGAAGACGCTGGCCTATCTTGGGGTTGCGGGTCCTTCGTCGGCAGCCTACCAAGCAGCCAGCTCGCGATGATCGCCAAGTGTGCCAGCACAAACCACGGCAGTGGGTGCAGGTAGCGGTAGGACACGATATGCACGAACAGCAGATGGCAGGCCAGCAATCCGAGTGAGGTAAAGCCCAGTAGTAGGTACTGCGTGCGTTCGGCCCTGCGCCAGCCGATCATCATGCTGGCCAGCGCCAGCGGCAGCAGTGCAAACAGGCAAAATTTGAACCAAGTGGCGGCATGCTTGAAATACGCGCGTGCCGGGCTCTCGGTCCTGGACAAGTTGCTCACATCCCAGTTGAACCAGGTACGGATGACCTGAATGGCATACGGGTCCGGGGCGATAACCCCGATGTCATCCTGCATGCGCAAGTCGGACTTCCTTTGATTGAAGTACCCCCCCAGCGTGGCGACGTTGATCTTCAGCAGGCCAATGGGGTCGCTGAGCATCGCCCTGCGGGTAACGGTGCGGGCAACCATCTCGGCATTCGGGCTGGCTTTGCTCAGCTCGGCCCACAGTCCCTTGGGCGACCAGATGTGGTTGCCGCGTTGCCAATGATCGTTCAGCGGCAGGCTGACTTTCTTCAATATCTCGCCGGATACCCCGGTGCCTTCGAAATGTTCTGGCTTGATCAGCGGAGCGACCAGGCCAATAGCCATCATGCCGGTATGTGCGACATAGCCCGCCGGTTGCCCCACCGCACGGCCATACCATTGGGTGTAGCCGATATGGGTGGCTACCAGTAATGCCAGCGCCGCAGCGAAGCGGCCAAAGCGGGCCCGGTGACGCGGCTGCTCGAACAGACAAAGCAGCGCTGCCACCAGCGACATCCCCAATACCAAGGGCAGGAAATTGGTACGGAGCGCGGCCGCAGCCAAACCCATCAGCACGGCGAGCAGGAACCACAACAGGTTCGCGGTGCGCAGATAGAAGGCCAGGCAGCCAAACGTGCCAATCAGGGCAGCCAGGCCGAATGTTTCTGCCATGACCATGCGTGCCATGAATACCTGTGCCGGTTCGCTGCAGAACAGCGCCGTTGCAGTCAGGCAGATCCATAGGGGCAGGCGCAGAAAAACCCGCAACCAACCGAACAGGGCCAGTGAGGTGAGCATGGCGCACAGCAGGTTGAAAGCGAGTATCGCCTGCGCCGAGGCGAAGGGTTTGTGCAGATAGAAAAGAGCCAGGCCGTAGAGATAGGAGCGTTCGGCGGCAGACCCACGCATGACCGTCGACTGCAGGAATACCATCGAATCACCCATGTAGATCCTGAGGATGGGATCTACCCACAGCCACACCGCGTTGATCAGCAGGATCAGTCCGACGGCCATGCCGAAATCGGGCAGATAGCCCTTCAGGCTGGCTGGCAGCTTGCTGTAAGCAGGCAGGGGATTGGACGAGGTCAACGAGTGCATTGAAGGGCCATGGTGATAGGAGAGGCAACGGTTGCCGTCGCGCAAGCCTGCATGATCACCGGACATTGCACCAGTCCGCAACGCGCGAGTTGCCGTGCTTCCAGCATCGCTCCAGACTATGCAACGTAGGGCAAGGTGTTTGCCCATGTCGATAGTGATGAGCCAGTTGATTCATTTTGTGGACCAGGCCCTGGTGGTGGCGGAAAAGCCGGCGGGTTTGTTGTCGGTGCCCGGCCGTTTGGAAGAAAACAAGGATTGTCTGGTTACGCGTCTGCAACAGCACTATCCGGATGTCATGACGGTGCATCGTCTGGATCAGGTGACCTCGGGACTGATGCTGTATGCGCGAGGCAAGGCGATGCAGATTGCCTTGTCCAAACAGTTTGAGCAGCGCCAGGTCAGCAAGCGCTACGAGGCGTTGGTGCAAGGACTGGTCGAGGGTGAATCCGGCGAGATTGATCTGCCGCTGATCTGTGATTGGCCGAACCGGCCAAAGCAGATGGTGAGCGTTGAACTGGGCAAGCCGTCGTTGACGCGGTGGCGGGTGTTGGCGCGCGATGCCGCTGCGCAGACCACCCGGGTTGAACTGGAGCCGGTGACCGGGCGCAGCCATCAGCTGCGGCTGCACCTGGCCAGTATGGGTCATCCGATCGTGGGTGACGTGATGTACGACGCGCAGCCCGCGGTGCGGGTTTGCCTGCATGCGCGACGCTTGGGGTTTGTGCACCCGCTGACGGGTGCGGCTTTGGAGTTTGCCTCTGAGTGCCCGTTTTGAAGCGAGAAGCCGGCCTCACCCCCGCGCCGCGAAACGGGACAGGGGCTGGTGCACTGGCAGCCGACGCATTGCTGGCCCCTCTTGGGGTGAGGGCAATCGCCTGGCGCGCAGTCTCAGCTGGAAGAAGGCCTCTGGTCCTCAATTTTCCGCCCCCGCGCCTTTGGTCTTAAGACCATCGTCGCAAGGAGTCTGCCCCATCCTCCGGACTATGCTCGGCACACAACCAGGCAGTTACCGGAGGGTGTCGTGCAGTACGAGCAGATCTACCGCCGTTCCATTGAGGAGCCGGAAGCTTTCTGGGCCGAAGAGGCCAAGGCCATTCATTGGCACCGCCCGCCGCAGCAGATCCTGGACTACAGCAATCCGCCATTCCGGCGCTGGTTCGTTGGCGGCGAAACCAACCTCTGCTACAACGCGGTGGACCGCCACCTGGCCGAGCGCGCCGAGCAGCTGGCGCTGGTGGCCATCTCCACCGAAACCAACGTCACCCGCGAACTGACTTACCGCGATCTGTATCGCGAAGTGAATGCCTTCGCCGCGGTGCTGCTCAAGCTCGATGTCGGCCGCGGTGATCGCGTCGTCATCTATATGCCGAACATGGCCGAGGCAGTGTTCGCGATGCTGGCCTGCGCGCGCATCGGTGCGGTGCACTCGGTGGTGTTCGGCGGCTTTGCCGCGCACAACCTGGCGCTGCGCATCGACGACGCAAAGCCCAAGCTGCTGATCGCCGCCGACGCCGGCATGCGCGGTGGCAAGATCATCCCCTACAAGGCAATGGTGGACGCGGCCTGTGCGGAAGCCAGCACGCCGCCGCCGAAAGTGCTGATTGTCTCGCGCGGGCTGGATGCAGCCGAGCCACGTATCGCCGGCCGCGACGAAGACTATGCGCAGCAGCGTGCGCAGGTCGGTGATGTCGAGGTGCCGGTGCAGTGGCTGGAATCCAATGAGCCCAGCTACCTGCTGTATACCTCCGGCACCACCGGCAAGCCCAAGGGCGTGCAGCGCGACGTCGGCGGCTATGCGGTAGCGATGGCGCAGTCGATGCGTACGGTGTTTGATTGCGCGCCCGGGCAGGTGATGTTCTCGACCTCCGATGTGGGCTGGGCGGTAGGCCATTCCTACAACGTCTATGGGCCACTGATTGGTGGTTGCACCTCGCTGTTGTACGAAGGGCTGCCGATCAATCCCGATGCCGGCATCTGGTGGGCGCTATGCGAGCAGTACGGCGTGCGCACCATGTTCTCTTCGCCCACCGCGATACGTGTGCTGAAAAAGCATGACGTGGACTTCATCGACCGTCACGATCTGTCCGAGCTGAAATACCTGTTCCTGGCCGGCGAGCCGCTGGACGAGCCCACCGCGCAGTGGATCAGCGGCGCATTGCACAAGCCCGTCATCGACAATTACTGGCAGACCGAAACCGGTTGGCCGGCATTGACCTTGCTGCCGGGCCTGGAAATGAAACCGGTCAAGTTCGGTTCGCCCGGCTTCCCCAATCTGGGGTATCGGATGAAGGTGATCGATGAGCAGACCGGGGCCGAAGTGCCGGCCGGGCAGAAGGGCGTACTGGTGATCCAGCCGCCGTTGCCGCCGGGCTGCATGAGCACGGTCTGGAATGATGACGAACGCTTCCTGAAAAGCTATTTCAGCCACTTCAAGGAATTGCTGTACAGCTCGCTGGACTGGGCCATCCGCGATGACGATGGCTATACCTTCATCCTCGGCCGCACCGATGACGTGATCAATGTGGCCGGGCATCGCCTGGGCACGCGTGAGATCGAGGAGGCCATCTCCGCGCATCCGCGGGTTGCCGAAGCGGCAGTGATTGGCGTGCACGATGAGTTGAAGGGGCAGGTGCCGCTGGTGTTTGTCACCCTGAAACAGGCCCGTGCCGACGATGACGCGGCCCGGCTGGCGGCGGAGATGGTGCAGCAGGTCACCGCTTCCCTGGGTGCGGTGGCGCGGCCGGCCCACGTACATATCGTCAACGCGCTTCCCAAGACCCGTTCCGGTAAGCTGCTGAGGCGTTCACTGCAGGCATTGGCGGAGCGGCGTGATCCGGGCGATCTGTCGACACTCGACGACCCGGGCGCACTGGAGGAAATCCGCCGCGCGCTGGGGAAATAGTGCGCCACCAGGCCATCGGCCGGGAGTGCGGTAGTGGTCGCAAGGGGGCGGCAGGCACGCAGATGAAGTTGTCCATGCCGGGGCGGGGGCCCCGGCAATGCGCGCCAGGCCGTATTGCGATGCACAAAAGAGGGAGGGGGAATGGCATTCATCTATGCCAAGACGGCTGCTGGCCGTCTGGAGATCGAGAACCGTGGTCTGAAGCTGGCACCTGCCTTGCGCTCGGTGCTGCTGTTGGTGGACGGGCAGCGCGATGCACGCGAACTGGGGCAGATGGCACAGGGGTTGCGCGCACCGGAGGATGTGCTGGCGCAGCTGCAGGCATTGCAGCTGATCGAAGCCGTCGGCGGAAGCGCCGACAAGGCACCGGCGCTGCCCGTGACCACCCAGTTGGGTGATGATCCGCTGCGCTACCAGCAGCTGCGCGACTGGATGGCCGAATCGGTGCGCAAGCATCTGGGCCTGAAGGGCTACCTGATCCAACTCAAGATCGACCGCAGCAAGACTGCCGTGGGGCTTGAGCAGTTGTGGCCGGAGCTGGCCACGGCATTGGGCAAGGCCAAGAGTCCTGCATTTGCCAGCCGCTGGCTGGAGGAAACCCGGGCGCTCGTGCAGGCCTGAGCACAGTCCAGGTACCGTTGCGATGATGCCGCGCAATGCGCTGAAGGGTGTTGCGCAGGCACTATCATGCAGCTTGTTTCCTCAGGAGTGCCGGCATGGCGGCAAACGACGACACCGGCACCGCAGGCTGGGATGCGATCAATGCTGCGCTTGCGCGGCTTTACCCCGGGCAGGCACCGCGTCATTACGGCACGGGCCTGTCGCATACGCTGGGGGGGGATGACCCTCTCGATGGGGTCAGCATCTATTGGAACCCCTCGCCGCGACCGCATTGGCACTACATCAGCTACGGCCTGTCCGAGTTGTACGACAAGCAGAGTGATGACCCGCAGGAAAGCGGCTTTGGCTTTGAATTGAGCTTCCGGCTGGCCGCAGCGCCTGAGCAGGACAGCAGCAGCGAGCCGCCGCTGTGGCCGCTCGATCTGCTGCAGAACCTGGCGCGCTATGTGTTCCGCAGCGGCAATGTCTTCGAAGCGGGCCATCACCTGGATGCCAATGGCCCGATCGCGCTGGACGAGCCCACCCAGCTGCGCCACCTGGCGTTCGTACCGGATCCGCAGTTGGGGCAGATCGATACCGTCAATGGTCGCCTGTGCTTTCTGCAGATGCTGGGCTTGACCGACGACGAGATGGCCGCTGTGCGCCGCTGGTCGACGATGGGCGCATTGGCGGTGATGCAACCGGCCATGCCGCTGTGGATCACCGAGCTGGGACGCGACTCGCTGCTGCGTGATCCGGCCGTGGCCGCGCAGGTGCAGGCCGGCAGTCTGCGCGAGGGCTCAAGTACCGGCATGCTGCTGCTGGAAACCCTGGACTGGCGTAGCGAGGGGCAGACCACCACCCTGGTGCTGGGCGCCGCCCAGGTGGCCAGTGTGCTGGAGCTGCTGCCATTGCGGCTGTTGCATGACAAGCCGCTGGTGATGATCGGCAAGGACCGTCAATGGCGCTTTGAGCCGGGGCGGGTGGATGACGTGCAGGCCGATGCCGACGATGCCCGCTGTGTGCTGTCCGATGCCAGCCTGCAGGCGATGGTCGATCAGCTGCGGCCAGTGCGTGGCGTCTACGTGCTACCTGGTGGGCGCCTGCAGATCGAGGTGCAGCCAAGCCTGCTGCGTGATGGTCAGGGCCGGGTAATCCGCGAAATCGGCTGATCACCAGGGCTGCCGCGGACGCAAGGGGCCGCCGCTATTGCAAACGGCGGCCCGTGGGGCAGGCAGGCTGTGGCTGGCTCAGTCCAGGCCTTCAGCCTTCAGTGCCGCCTGTACCGCGGGATCGGCCTGCATGCGTTGTTCGAAACGGTCCAGTGCGTCCATGCCGGCCAGGTCGATCTTCAGGCCGCGGGCCCAACGCAGGGTCACATAGGTGTAGGCGTCAGCGATGGAAGCGCGCGGCGTGCCGCCCAGCCAGTCCACCTCGGCCAGACGGTCGTTGATACGCTGGTACAGCGCCTTCAGCTTCTGCCGCGAGTTCTCCTGGGTACGCGCGATGACTGCCTCGTCTTCCAGGTACTTGGTGGAGCCGAAGATCGGGTAATAGGTCGGGTGCAGGTCGGCGTTGACGAACGACAGCCAGCGATTGACCTCGGCACGGGCGCGGATGTCGTTGCCGCCTTCCAGGCCGGAAGCTGGGGCCTTGTCGCAGATGTAGTGCAGGATGGCCGCGTTCTGGGTCAGAACCCAGCCCTCGTCTTCCAGCACCGGCACTGCGCCGGCCGGGTTCATCTTCATGTACTCGGGCGACTTCATCGTCGCGTAGTCCACGATCTGTACCTCGAACGGCAGGCCGGACCAGATCAGCGCGATATGGTCGGCCAGCGAGCAGGCGCCGGGTTTGCTGTAGAGCTTCATCAGATACCTCGGGAGTGAAGGGACTCCCGCATTATCGCCACAAGCGCGTTACGCGGTGTGGTGACTGGTATCAGGCGGTTGCGGCAGTGCCGGGATCAGGCACCGGTAGCGCGCGGCTTCAGCGATTGCACCTTATAGAAGGTGTGCCCGCCGATGGTCGCCACCTGGTAGGCATTGCGCCAGCTCGGGCTGGCAATGGCGTGGGCGGCGAAGTGGCTGGCACCAGGAACGATTTCCTTGCGCTGGCCGCTGGGCAGGGCCCAGTTGCGCTCGGCGGCGAAGGCCACATCCACGGCTTCGGCCCAGGCATCGTCATTGCGCAGTTGGGTGCCGGGGGCGACCAGGGTCGGGGCGAACTGCTTGCGCGCGGTGACCACCTGGCACATCGAGTCCCCCCACAGGCCACTGTCCAGCCGCCGCAGGGCAACTTCGGCAACCGCCTGCTGTCCCTGCAGGGTCTGGTCGCGGGCTTCCAGGTAAACAGTCGTGCTCAAGCACAACGAATCGGCTGCCGGCTGCGGCAACATCTGCGACAGCCAGAGAATCCAAGCCAGTTTCATAAATCTCCTTGCTCCGTGTGGGCCGCAGCCGACCTGCCTCCCTGAAGGAGCCGGACAACACTGCGACTTGGCGTTATGGGGAGGCGGCCGTGGCATCGGGGCCGCCCCGTGGGCAGCCCTCAATCAGAGTGGGGAGGGCTGCGCCTGCTCACCAGAACTGGTGGGTGAGCGGAAGTGGGCGCAAGTTAGGGGGGCAACCCAAAACTCATCCTGAATGGGATTTCTTGACATTCAGGTTTGTTGCAGGGGCGCTTTTCACCGAGGGTACGCGTATTCAGCTTTTTGCGGACACAGCCGAAGGCGGCACCCAGCTCATGCTGGCGGCGGCTTCAAGCCGGGTGCAAGTGTGATTTGCGCCGCGTTTTCAGGGGTGCTGCAGCCGCCGCCGGTCGCCTGGGTGAGCGTGGGGCATCCTGGATTCGACGCGTTGCCTCCCGTTGTCCGGACGCGCCGTTCCCGGGCGCACTGCGCTTACCCGGGAGCAGATGGATGCTGCTGACGTGCCTCAGAGGGCGGCGGCCAGGCGGCTGCCCTGGTCGATGGCGCGCTTTGCATCCAGCTCGGCGGCGACATCCGCGCCGCCGATGACGTGCACACTGCGGCCGGCGGCGCGCAAGGCGTCGGCCAGTTCGCGGCGTGGTTCCTGGCCGGCACAGACCACCACCGTACCAACGTCCAGCTGCTGTTCCTGGCCATCAACGCGGATACGCAGCCCGGCATCGTCCACGCCCAGGTACTCGACCCCGCCCAGCATTTTCACGCCCTTGGCCTTGAGGGTGGCGCGGTGGATCCAGCCGGTGGTCTTGCCCAGCTTGGCACCCGGCTTGCCCGGGCTGCGTTGCAGCAGCCAGACCTTGCGTGCAGCGGGTTCCGGTTGCGGCGCAGCCAGTGCGCCACGGCTCTCGAAGCTGGGGTCCACACCCCATTCGGCCATCCAGCGGGCCGGCTCCAGCGACGGCGAGGGGCCTTCATGCACAAGAAACTCGCCGACATCGAAGCCAATGCCGCCGGCACCGATGATCGCCACCTTGTCCGCGGCCTTGACCCTGCCCAGCAGCACATCCAGATAGCTGACCACCATCGGATGATCGGCACCGGGGAAGGCGACCTTGCGCGGGCTGATGCCGGTGGCCACCACCACCTCGTCGAAGCCGGCCAGGGTGTCCACATCGGCGATGGTCTGCAGCTGCAGGCTGACCCCGGTTTCGGCCAGCTTATGGCGGAAGTAGCGCAGGGTTTCGTGGAACTCTTCCTTGCCCGGGATGCGCTTGGCCACGTTGAACTGGCCGCCGATCTCGGCCGCCGCGTCGAACAGGGTCACCCGATGGCCGCGCTCGGCGGCCACGGTGGCGCAGGCCAGTCCGGCCGGCCCGGCGCCGACCACGGCAATCGAGCGGGGGGCGGTGGTGGCGGTATAGACCAGCTCGGTTTCATGGGCAGCGCGCGGGTTGACCAGGCAGCTGGCGCGCTTCTGCTGGAACACATGGTCCAGGCAGGCCTGGTTGCAGGCGATGCAGGTGTTGATCGCCTCGGGCCTGCCGGCCTTGGCCTTGGCCGGCCACTGCGGGTCGGCCAACAGGGGACGTGCCAGCGACACCATATCGGCACCGCCAGCGGCCAGGATGCCTTCGGCCACGTCCGGCATGTTGATGCGGTTGGTGGCGATCAGCGGGATGCCCATATGCGGCTTCAGCTTGGCGGTGACGCCGGCAAAGGCCGCGCGTGGCACCGAGGTGGCAATGGTGGGGATGCGCGCTTCATGCCAGCCGATGCCGGAGTTGAGCAGGGTGGCGCCGGCCGCTTCGATGGCCTTGGCCTGCTGCACGATCTCCTGCCAGTTGCTGCCGTCTTCGACAAGATCCACCAGCGACAGCCGGTAAATGATGATGAAGTCCGGCCCGCAGGCCTCGCGGATGCGGCGCACGATCTCCACCGCAAAGCGCATGCGCTTGGCCGCGTCCCCGCCCCAGGCATCGCTGCGGCCATTGGTGCGGGGAGCGATGAATTCATTGATCAGATAGCCTTCCGAGCCCATCACCTCGACGCCGTCGTAGCCGGCATCACGTGCGTAGCGGGCGGCGCGGGCGTAGTCACTTATATGTCGCTCGATGCCACCGGCTGACAACGCGCGCGGGGTGAACGGGTTGATCGGCGCCTTGCGCTTGGACGGTGCCACCTGCAGCGGGTGGTAGCCGTAGCGGCCGGCATGCAGCAGCTGCAGGCAGATCTTTGCGCCGTGGCCATGCACCGCGCTGGTCACCTGGCGGTGGCGGCTGACTTCCCAGGGCCAGGACAGCTTGCTGCCGAACGGGGTCAGCCAGCCGACCACATTGGGCGCGAAGCCACCGGTCACCAGCAGTGCCGCACCACCGGCCGCACGCTCGCCAAAGTAGGCCGCCAGCTTGGGGAAGTCCCGCGCGTGGTCTTCCAGCCCGGTATGCATCGAGCCCATCAGGATGCGGTTGCGCAGCTGGGTGAAACCCAGGTCCAGCGGGGCAAACAGGTGCGGATAGGCGGTGTCGTTGGCTGGCGTCATGGTGGATACGCTTGCGTATGGAATGGCCCATTCTGACTGGCAATGGTCCGCCACTCAATCCTTGGCTTGCATGGCCGCTGTCCTGATACCGAGCAGTGTGACAGTCGCATTACAATGCGCGCCGCCGGGTCTTCTGTACCCCTGTCAATCCAGGTCCAACAGCTCTGATGAATGCCCGTCCGTGTGATGCATCTGGTACGGCGATTGCGCCCCGGCTCTGGTTGCTGGTGATTGCCATGGTGTTGCTGGGCAGCTTGGCGCGGCTGGGCCTGTGGTGGGCGTATGCGGGCGAACAGCGGCAATGGGAAGCGTTGTGGCCCGTGCTGGGCATGGGGTTGCGCTACGACCTGGTGGTAGGGGCGATCACCGCCAGCCTGGTCGCCCTGCTCACGCTGCCACTCTGGCTGGCGGGTAGGCGGCAGCAGGCAGTGCGGGCGGCGCAGGGGTTGTTGGTGGCAATGATGCTGGCATTCGTACTGGCGGCGGCCTGTGAGCACTTCTACTACGGGTTCTACAAGACCCGCTTCGACCCGATCGTGTTCGGTCTGTTCGAGGACGACACTGCCGCCGTGCTGGAGACCATCTGGTCAGATTACCCCGTGGTGCCGGGCCTGCTGGGGCTTGCCGTGGCAGGGATGGGGCTGTCCTGGTTGAGTTCGTACGGTGGTCGTTGGCTGGAGGCGCGTTGGCGTCGGCCCGCACGGCGCGGGCTGCAGGTCGGGCTGGTGGTGCTGCAATGTCTGTTGCTGGTGCTGTTGGCGCGCGGCAGCGTCGGCACGTTCCCGTTGATCCGCCGTGATGTGACGGTCTCTGCCGATCCATTCCTCAATGCGCTGGTGCTCAACGCTCCTTTGACCCTGTACCGCGCGGCGCGGATAAGGGGCAAGGAAAACACCATCGCTGATGATCCTCTGGTTGGCGTGCAACGGCAGGGATTCGCCACGTTGCAGGACGCCGCACTTGCCGCCGGCCTGCCATCGGGCGATCCGCAGCTGGTGCAGGCGGCCTTGTTCCCGCGGGCGCCGGGGCAACCCCGTGCGCTGGCCCAATCGCCCCATGTGGTGTTGGGCCTGCTGGAATCCTTTGGTCAGGATCTGCTGCATGTCGATGGCCCGGGCAACGACATGCTGGGGCGGCTGCGCGATGAGTTGCCCCATGGGCACCGTTTCGACAACTTCATCGCCAGCCAGAACGGCACTCACCCGGTGCTGGAAAGCGTGTTGCTGGGCTCGTCGATCAGCCCGCTGACCCGCGGCCGCAATGCGCGCCTGACGTTTGATACCTCGGCGGCCCTGCCATTCAAGCGTGCAGGCTATCGCACGGTGTTCCTCTATGGCGGGGGCAGCGATTGGCGGGACATCGGCACGGCCTTCCGCCACCAGGGGTTTGACCAGGTGTATGACGCGCGCGACATCCGCACGCGCTTCCCGTCTGCGCGTGGTACCGAGTGGGGCATCTACGACGCCTGGCTGTTCCAGTTCGCACAGGAACTGCTGGAGCAGGCTGACGCGCGCGGCGAGCGCATGTTCCTTGTGCTGCTGACCACCACCAACCATCCGCCCTTCACGCTCGAGACCCCGCATCGCAGCTATCCCATGGACCCGGCGGCATTGGGCGAGCGGGGTCTGGACAATGCAGCGGAACTGCGGGCGATGTTGGCCACCTACCAGTACCAGGCCGACCAGTTCGGGGCCTTCCTGCAGGCGCTGCGCCAGCAACCGTTGGGAGAGCGCACGGTGATCGCTGCTGCGGGCGACCACAACCTGCGCACACACTACCGTTATGACTTGCCGGCGCAGCAGGTGGACGTGGATCGTGTGTTTGCGTGGATGCGGGTTCCGCCGGCCTTTGCAACGCTGGATGGCGCGCCCGATGGTCAGGCTTTCGCTGGCCATGCCGATCTGGTGCCAACGCTGGTGGAACTAGCGGTGCCAGGCCAGCGCTATTTCGCGACCGGCCGTAATCTCTGGAAGGCCGCGCCCGGCGGTGGCGAAGCGCTGGCGCAGTTCGATCGTCTCTATACCCAGGCGGGCCTGCTGTTCCCGTTGGACAAGCCGCGCCTGTACCGTTGGCGTGATCACAGCCACGTCCAGGTGCAGGGCGTGGTGCCGGATCCGATCAGCGTGGCGCAGGTACGGCAGGCCGTGGCGTGGGGCGCGCTGCGCGACTGGCACATCCGCCAGCATGTGTTGCGCAACCGCCGCTGACAGCGCAACTGTCTTCACCCTGTGCTGGGCGCGGGCGCTGCTGTTCTGGGTTGGCGGTCGAACAAGGGCAGGGTGATGCCACAGAGCGGTCCGATCAGCAGGGCGAAGGCCAGTGTCCCCCAGCCGACATTGCCACCCAGCCACCAGCCCACCGCCAAGGCGCAGGTTTCAATCAAGGTGCGCACTTTCCAGATAGCCCAGCCGGTACGGGCATGCAACCCGGTCATCAGGCCGTCGCGTGGGCCGGGCCCGAAGCGGGCACCGATGTAGAGCCCGGTGGCGACGGCCAGCAATACCAGGCCGGCGGCGTACAACGACAGCTGCCACGGCAAGCCCTGCACCGGCGGCAACAGATTCAATCCCAGTTGCGCGCTGGGGCCGATCAGCAGCACGTTGAGCACGGTGCCCAGCCCGGGCTTCTGCCGCAGCGGTACCCACATCAGCAGAACACAGACGCCGACGATATTGGTGATGACGCCAAAGCCCCAACCGCTGCGCAGGGCGATGCCCTGGCTCAGTACGTCCCAGGGCGCAATGCCGATGCCGGCACGGATCATCAAGGAAGAGGCGATGCCGAACAGGAACAACCCCAGCAGCAGCTGCAGCAGGCGTGGGACAAGGTGCAAGAGGGGCATGGCGGGCCGATCAGGAGGCTGGCTGCCGGTGGCAGAAGCAATGCGGGGGCTTGCGCCGTGGCCAGAGCGGCAACAGCGCAAGGCGGGCGACTCAGTCCCAGCCTTCCAGGGCGAGTTTGCCGATGGTGCTGCCAGACTCCAGTTGCAGGTGGGCCTGGCGCAGGTGGGTGGCATTGATCCGGCCCAGACGCTGGCTGAGCGTGGTGCGTAGCTCACCGGCGTCGATCAGGCTGGCGGCGCGGGTGAGGATGCGGTGCTGCTCGATCATGTCCGCAGTGCGGAAGCGGGCACGGGCGAACATGAATTCCCAGTGGATACCGATGCACTTTGCCTTGTAGGGATCGCCAATGCGCAGCTCGCCGCGGGGCTCCACCACCAGGCCGACATGGCCTTGCGGTGCCAGCAGTTCGCCCAGCTGTTGCCAATAACGGTCGGTGTCGGCCAGGTTCAGCGCCGCATCCACCTGGGTGATGCCCAACACCTGCAGTTGCGGGGCCAGTGGCTGGCGGTGGTCGATCACGTGCGTCGCACCCAGTTGCTGGCACCACTGCTGGCTTTCGCTGCGCGAGGCAGTGGCAACAACGGTGAAACCGGCGTGCCGGCCCAGTTGAATGGCCATGGAGCCCACGCCACCGGCACCGCCGATGATCAACAGCACCTTGCCGGTGTTGCGGCGACCGTCCAGTTGGTAAGGCATGCGCTGGAACAGCAGCTCCCACGCGGTGAGCGTGGTCAGCGGCAGGGCGGCGGCTTCGGCGAAGTCCAGCGTGGTTGGCTTGCGCCCAACCAGGCGTTCGTCCACCAGCTGCTGCTGGGCATTGCAGCCCGGGCGGGTGACATCGCCGGCGTAATAGACCTCGTCGCCGACCTCGAACGCCGTCACCTCAGGCCCCACGGCAATCACCACGCCAGCCGCGTCAAAGCCCAGTACGCGGGGCGGGTTCTCTTCGCCGGCGCGCGCGCTGCGCAGCTTGGTATCCACCGGGTTCACCGACACGGCCTGGACCTGGACCAGCAGGTCCTGGCCCTGCGGGGCGGCCGGTGCATCGATCTGTACGTCCTCCAGCGCCAGTGGATCGTCGATGGAAAGGTAATGGCGCAGGCCGATCGCTTTCATTCGGGAAAGTTCCGTAATAGTGGGGGCGGGTTGATAATACGCAGGCTTTGGTTCAGCTGGCGGTAACCGCAGTGCAATCCCTGTATTTCCGCGGTCTGCGCGGACAAAATTGACCGCACCGCAGCAAATCTCCGGAAGGCCTTGCCATGCCTTGCTCTTGCGTCCTTTGATCAAGCTGTATACGGTGCGCCCAGCCGGACACGTAGGGGTCTGGTGGTCGCGTCAATTGTTATACGTGCGTTAACATCGTCTTCACGGCCCAGCGCATAATGTGAGCGGCGATGGCGTGAGGATTAACGGCCGTCTCTGAACGCGACGATTATCGCTGTGCTGGACCATGCCTCTACCGGTTTCATACCCCCGAAACAAGGAGCTGTATTTCATGAACAAGAAGATCCTTACCGCCGCGCTGCTCGGTGGTCTGGCTTTCGCCCAGGCCGCTTCGGCCCAGGAATTCGACGACCGCTGGTACCTGACCGGTTCGGCCGGCTTCAACTTCCAGGACGGTGACCGTGGCACCAACGATGCCCCGTTCGCTACGCTGGGTCTGGGCAAGTTCATCAGCCCGAACTGGTCGCTGGACGGTGAACTGAACTATCAGAACCCGAACTTCGACAACAACCAGGACCAGAACTGGTCGCAGTACGGCGTTTCGCTGGACCTGCGTCGCCACTTCATCAAGGAAGGCCGCGGCTGGAACCCGTACCTGCTGGCCGGCCTGGGCTACCAGAAGTCGGAAGAAGAGTACCTGTCCGGCGCTGAGCTGAAGGACCGCAAGGACGGCAACCTGGCCGCCAAGGTCGGTGTCGGTCTGCAGACCACCTTCGAAAAGCGCGTCGCCGTGCGTGCCGAACTGGCCTACCGCGCTGACTTCGACGACCAGAGCATCGCTCCGGCCCAGGCTCGTAACGAGCAGGATTGGTTCGGCGACGTGCTGGCTTCGGTCGGCGTCGTGATCCCGCTGGGCCCGGCCCCGGTTGCTGCTGTTGCTCCGGCACCGGCTCCGGTTGCTCCGAGCTGCGCAGACCTGGATGACGACGGTGACGGCGTCAACAACTGCGACGACAAGTGCCCGAACTCGCAGCCGGGTCAGACCATCGGTCCGGACGGTTGCCCGGTGCCGGTCTCGATCGACCTGAAGGGCGTGAACTTCGACTTCGACAAGGCCACCCTGCGTCCGGACGCCGTGTCGATCCTGAGCGAAGCCACCGAGATCCTGAAGCGTTACCCGGATCTGCGCGTTGAAGTTGCCGGTCACACCGACTCGAAGGGTACCGACGCTTACAACCAGAAGCTGTCCGAGCGTCGCGCCAAGGCTGTGTACGACTACCTGACCACCAATGGTGTGTCGGCGTCGCGTCTGCAGGGCCCGATCGGCTACGGCGAGAGCCGTCCGATTGCTCCGAACACCAATGCTGATGGTTCGGACAACCCGGAAGGTCGCGCAAAGAACCGCCGCACCGAGCTGAACGTCCAGAACTAATCGGACGCTTCGGTTGATACAAGACAAGGCCCGGCTTCTGCCGGGCCTTGTTGCATCTGCAAGCGCGATATCCGTGGCAAATACGCGATGAATTCGCTTTTACCTGCGTGTGGCGGTTGAAAGCACAGCGGCCGCTGCCTACACTCGCCGCGTCATCTCTTTGAATGGAAATCCGGATGCTGCGTATTGCCCTGGCTGGTTTTGTCGCGATGGCGTTGACGCCTGCCGCCTACGCCGCAGTGGATTGCTCGGCCGCCTCGGTGGTGCCGCCGGCGCCGCTGCCGGCCACGGTCATCGCGCCGGTTGCATCGGAGCTGTACGTGCGCCCGGGTCAGTTGGGCATGCCGTCAGGTGTGTTGAGCACGGGCGGCGAAGAACAGTCGCTGGATCGCGTGCTGATGCGCCTGCGTGTTGAAAGCTGCAACAACGTTGCCAGCGCCATGCCGGCCCGCCCGGCGATCAATGCCAACGACCCGGCGGCCTACAAGCCGCAGACCGAGTTCGACAACACCCCTTGGCGTTTTGACATGAGCCAGAACGGCAAGCGTATGACCGCCGAAGAATTCGATGCCTGGATGAAGGCCCGTGGCGTGCGTGTGGTGAAGGCACGCCCGGCACCGGCCGAAGCCGCAGCGGCACCGGCTGCCGACCAGCCGGCAACCGAGGTCAAGTAAGGCGGCATTTGCCGCCATCCGACGATGGCCTCGCGCAAGCCCCCGCAATACCCGCACGCCCGCCGCGTTCAACCCGGCGGGCGTTTGCTTTCGCGTCCCGCCGCGCGCGCTGCTGACAAGGCGGCGCCTGCGGGCGTGCGCCATGGTCTGGCACGGGTGCTGTCCAAGGCCGGCGTGTGCTCGCGTAGCGAGGCCGCACGACGGGTGTTGGACGGTCGCGTCAGCGTCGATGGCGCAGTGGTGCGTGACCCGGAGTTTCCGGTGGTGAGCGGGCGCCAGCAGGTGATGCTGGACGGCCAGCCGCTGCAGGCCCAGCGCCGGGTCTACCTGGCCTTGAACAAGCCGCGAGGGCTGGTGACAACGGCGCAGGACGAACGGGGCCGCGACACCGTTTACCAATGCTTCGCGGACGCGGGTTTCGGTTGGATAGCCCCGGTTGGGCGGTTGGACAAGGCCAGTGAAGGCCTGCTGTTTTTCAGCAATGACCCGGAATGGGCTGCCCGCCTGACCGACCCGGACAGCGGTCCGCTGAAGACCTATCACGTGCAGGTCGATGCCGTGCCCGACGCCGTGCAACTGCAGCGCATGCAGCAGGGCATCGAGGACGAGGGCGAGCACCTGGCTGCCTACGCCGTGCAGCTGCTGCGCCACGGTGAGCGCACGGCATGGCTGGAGGTGGTGCTGGATGAGGGCCGCAACCGGCATATCCGGCGCCTGCTCAAGGCCTTGGGGTTGGAGGTGCTGCGCCTGATGCGGGTGGCGATCGGCCCTGTACCGTTGGGGGAATTGGGGAAAGGACAGTGGCGAGAGCTCAGCCCCGCAGAACTGAATGCGCTGGAGGCGCGTTGATCGGGCTGGAAGCATTTAATTTCAACAAATTCAATGGAATGGGTGGATTTGTTGTAGCGTTGGATTAGACTGTGGCCCTAACTTCCAAGAGGCCACGTCCATGCATGCTTTTTTCCGTGTCTCCGCTATCGCCTTGATGCTCGGCATGGTTGCGGCTGCGGCCGGTTGCGCGAGCTCGGGCAAGACTGCCGCCAAGGCCGAGGAGTTGCCGGTGATCGTCACCGTCCCGGCGGCACCGACGGCCGAGAAGGATGCGCTGGGTAATTACCGTTTCCTGATGCAGGAAGGTGAGAACAGGATGAGCGCGGATCAGTTCGACGCATGGATGAAGGCCAATGGCATCCGTGTGGCCAAGGGTGCACCGGCAGCAGCCGCAGCGCCGGAAGCGGCGAAGAACTGAGCGGACAATACATGTAGTGCCGAGCCATGCTCGGCAGAGGCTTCACTGGTAAGGCTTCTGCCGAGCATGGCTCGGCACTACAGGCAGAAAGCAGAACAGGCGCCCTTGGGCGCCTGTTCTGTTTTCAAACCTGGTGCAACGCGCCTCAGCCCTTGATCACGCCCAGTTCCAGGCCGATCCGGCTGAAGGCATCGATCGTGCGGTCCAGGTGGGCGCGGCTGTGCGCGGCGCTGATTTGGGTGTGGATGTGGGCCTGCGGCAGCCGCAGCGCCGGAAGTGGCGAAGAACTGAGCGGACAATACATGTAGTGCCGAGCCATGCTCGGCAGAGGCTTCACCGGTAAGGCTTCTGCCGAGCATGGCTCGGCACTACAGGAGCTATCGGTAAGGCTCCTGCCGAGCATGGCTCGGCACTACAGACAGAAAACAGAACAGGCGCCCTTGGGCGCCTGTTCTGCTTTCAAACCAGGGGCAACATGCCTCAGCCCTTGATCACGCCCAGCTCCAGGCCGATCCGGGTGAAGGCATCGATCGCGCGGTCCAGGTGGGCGCGGCTGTGCGCGGCGCTGATCTGGGTGCGGATGCGGGCCTGGCCCTTGGGCACCACCGGGAAGAAGAAGCCAATGGCGTAGATGCCTTCTTCCAGCAGTCGCTGGGCGAACTTCTGTGCCAGCGGCGCGTCGTACAGCATCACCGGGCTGATCGGGTGCACGCCCGGCTTCACGTCGAAGCCGGCAGCGGTCATCTTCTCGCGGAAGTAGGCGGTGTTCTCGCGCAGCGTGGCACGCAGGTCGTCGGCGGCGGCCAGCATCTCGAAGGCCTTGATGCCGGCGGCCACCACATGCGGCGGCAGCGAGTTGGAGAACAGATAGGGGCGCGAGCGCTGACGCAGCAGTTCCACCACCTCGGCGCTGGCGCAGGTGAAGCCGCCCAGCGCGCCGCCCATGGCCTTGCCCAGGGTGCCGGTGATGATGTCGATCTTGTCCAGCACGCCCTTCACTTCGGCCGAGCCGCGGCCGCTGGCGCCGAGGAAGCCGGTGGCATGGCATTCGTCGATATGCACCAGCGCGTTGTACTTCTTGGCCAGCGCGGTGATTTCATCCAGCGGGGCGATGAAACCATCCATCGAGAACACGCCGTCGGTGGTGATCAGCTTGGTCTTGCAGCCAGCGGCATCGGCGGCCTGCAGCTGGGCTTCCAGGTCGGCCATGTCGCAGTTGGCGTAGCGGAAGCGCTTGGCCTTGCACAGGCGCACGCCATCGATGATGGAGGCGTGGTTGAGCGCGTCGGAGATGATCGCATCGTTCTCGCCCAGCAGCGGCTCGAACAGGCCACCGTTGGCATCGAAGCAGGCGGCGTAAAGGATGGTGTCGTCCTTGCCGAAGAAGTCGGCAATCTGCTTTTCGAGCTGCTTGTGCAGGTCCTGGGTGCCGCAGATGAAGCGCACCGAGGCCATGCCGAAACCATGCGTGTCCAGCGCGTCCTTGGCGGCCTGGATCAGGTCCGGGTGGTCGGCCAGGCCCAGGTAGTTGTTGGCGCAGAAATTCAGCACCGTGCGGCCGTCGTCCAGGGTGATCTCGGCCGACTGCGGGCTGGTGATGATGCGTTCGGACTTGAACAGCCCCTGCGCACGGATGGCGTCCAGTTCCTCGGCGTAGTGCCGGGTCAGCGGGGAGGTGTTCGCGGTAACGGTCATGGCGGGGTCTTGCGGTGGAGAGGAACGCCGATTTTAGCCGTCTGCGCGGATGGGCGCCGTCTTCATGCGCAAAGGCTATAAGCGCCGTGGCCTAAGTCATTTCTCGGTAACGGGTGTGCACCTGCAGCATCGTCAGCACCCCCCAACCTCCAACAGGAGACGCCGATGACCGCCACACGCCCCCCATTCACCCTGCCGACCAGGAAGCTGTTGTCCCTCAGCCTGGCCCTGGCGGCGTGTGCGGCGGGCTCATCGGCGCAGGCGCAACAGTTGACGGTTGAGCAGCTGCAGGAGCGCCTGCAGCGGCTGGAACGCCTGGCCGGTGTCAGTGAGGGTTCAACCGAAGGCGTAGGCCTGGCAGATCTGGACCAGCGCCTGCGCATTCTGGAACGCCGCCTGGAGCTGCAGGAAGAAGAGCGCGTCGCCGCCGCCAAAAGTGCGCCGAAGATCGCCATCGACCAGAAGGGCGCCTCCTTCAAGTCCGGCGACGGCAACTACGAGCTGAAGCTGCGCGGCCTGCTGCAGGGCGATGCCCGCGTGTTCCTGGGCCGTGATGCCAACCAGAACGACACCTTCCTGCTGCGCACGGCGCGGCCCACCCTGGAGGGCTCGCTGGGCAAACTGGTGGCCTACCGTTTCACCCCGGAATTTGCCGGCGACAGCGCCAGCATCGTCGATGCCTATGCCGATCTGCGTTTCGATCCTGCCTATACGGTACGGGTCGGCAAGTTCACCTCGCCGGTGGGCCTGGAACGCCTGCAGTCCTCCTCGGCGTTGACCGATGTGGAGCGCGCGCTGCCCAGCGAGCTGGCCCCCAACCGTGACCTTGGCGTGCAGCTGCAGGGCGAGGTGGCCAAGGGCAGGTTCAGCTATGCGCTGGGCGTGTTCAACGGCACCGTTGACGGCCGGGACGCCATCACCAGCAACCCGGACGATGATTTCGAGTACGCCGGGCGGGTGTTCTTCGAGCCGCTCAAGGGCAGTGACAGCGCCTGGGCAGGCCTGGGCTTCGGCCTGGGTGCCAGTACCGGCGAGAAGCATGGCAGCGGCAGCAACTTCCTGCCGCGTTACCGCACGCCGGGGCAGGCCACGTTCTTCAGCTACCGCAGCGCGGTGGTTGCCGATGGCGAGCACCGCCGCTGGTCGCCGCAGGCCTGGTTCTACCACAACGGCCTGGGCCTGCAGGGCGAATACATCGCCTCGCAGCAGGAGGTGGCGCGCGACGGCCTGCGCAAGCGGCTGGACAACCGCGCCTGGCAGGCAACGGCCAGCTATGTGCTGACCGGTGAGGACGCCAGCTACCGCGGCGTCACCCCATCGCGGCCCTTTGGCAGCAACGGCGGGCTGGGTGCGTTCGAGCTGACCGCACGTTACGGCGAGCTGCAGATCGATGATGCCGCTTTCCCGTTCTATGCCGACCCGACGGTGTCGGCCGCGCAGATCCGGTCATGGACGGTGGGGGCCAACTGGTACCTCACCGCCAACCTGAAACTGGCGACCAACTACCTGCACAGCAGTTTTGACGCGGCTTCCGGTGGCGCGAAGTTGCCTGATGAAAAAGCTGTTTTCTCGCGCCTGCAAGTTTCCTTCTGACGGAGAGCCCTCATGAAGCAATCACTTATTTCCCGTATCGCCACCGCCGCGCTGGCTTTTGGCCTGACCGTCAGCGCTGGTGCGGCATTCGCCCGCGACGTGCAGCTGCTCAACGTGTCCTATGACCCGACCCGCGAGCTGTACCGTGATTTCAACGCCGCCTTCGCCAAGCACTGGAAGGAAACCAAGGGCGACAACGTCACCGTCGAGACCTCGCACGGCGGCTCGGGCAAGCAGGCCCGCACCGTCATCGATGGCATCGAGGCCGACGTGGTCACCCTGGCCCTGGCCTATGACGTGGACGCCATTGCCGACAAGGCCAAGTTGCTGCCGGCCAACTGGGAAAGCCGCCTGCCCGACAACAGTGCGCCTTACACCTCGACCATCGTGTTCCTGGTGCGCAAGGGCAACCCCAAGGGCATCCGTGACTGGCCCGACCTGCTGCGCAGCGGTGTGTCGGTGGTGACCCCCAACCCCAAGACCTCCGGTGGCGCGCGCTGGAACTACCTGGCCGCCTGGGCCTATGCCGACCACATCTTCAAGGGTGATCGCGACAAGGTGCTGAACTACATGCGCGCGCTGTTCCGCAACGTGCCGGTGCTCGATACCGGTGCGCGCGGCGCGACGACCACCTTTGTCCAGCGCGGCATCGGTGATGTGTTGCTGGCCTGGGAGAACGAGGCCTTCCTGGCGCAGGAAGAGCTGGGCCCGGACAAGTTCGAGATCGTGGTGCCCAAGCTGTCGATCCTGGCCGAGCCGTCGGTGGCGCTGCTGGACCGCAACGTCGACCGCCATGGCACCCGTGACGTGGCCCAGGCCTATCTGCAATACCTGTACTCGCCCGAAGGCCAGCGCATTGCCGCCCGCCATTACTACCGCCCGCGCTCGCCGCAGTACGCCGACCGTGCCGACGTGGCGCGCTTCCCGCAGGTGCAGTTGGTGACCATCCGCAGCGCCTTCGGCTCCTGGGCCCGGGCACAGTCCGAGCACTTCGCCGACGGCGGTGTCTTCGACCAGATCCAGGCGAGCAAGTAAACCGTGTCAGCAAGCGCACAAACACTGCAACCGCGTGTGCGGGGCCAACGCCGGGTATTGCCCGGCTTTGGCCTTGGCATGGGTATTACCTTGTTCTGGCTGGGGCTGATCGTCCTGATTCCGCTGGCCGGCGTCTTCCTCAAGGCCGCCGGCCTTGGTCTTGGTGGCATCTGGCAGATATGGACCGAGCCGCGCGTGCTGGCCGCGCTGCGGCTGAGCTTCGGCACCGCCTTTGCCGCAGCCGCGTTCAATACCGTGATGGGCACCTGGGTGGCCTGGGTGTTCGTGCGCTATCAGTTCCCCGGCAGGCGCGTGTTCGACGCGATGATAGACCTGCCGTTCGCGCTGCCCACCGCCGTGGCTGGCATTGCCCTGACCGCCTTGTACGGCGGCCAGGGGTGGCTGGGGCAATGGCTGGAGCCGCTGGGGCTGAAGGTGGCCTACACGCCCCTGGGCATCGTCGTTGCATTGGTTTTCGTGGGCCTGCCGTTCGTGGTGCGCATCGTCCAGCCGGTGCTGGCCGAGGCCGAGCGCGAGTATGAGGAAGCCTCGGCAACCCTGGGCGCGACGCGGCTGCAGACCATCGTGCGGGTGGTATTGCCCAGCCTGTGGCCGGCCATGTTGACCGGCTTCGCGCTGGCCTTCGCGCGTGGCGTGGGCGAGTACGGCTCGGTGATCTTCATTGCCGGCAACATGCCCAATGCCACCGAGATCGCACCGCTGCTGATCACCATCCGTCTGGAAGAGTTCGACTACGCCGGTGCCACCGCCATTGCCGGCGCCATGTTGCTGCTGTCCTTCGCGGTACTGCTGCTGGTCAACAGCCTGCAGAGCTGGTTGCAGCGCAGGGGAGCACGATGAACGAGTTGTTGTCGGAACTGCCGGTGTCCATCGCAGGCAAGGAGGCGGCGCCGCGCGCACGCTCGGTCACCACCGAGCCACGCTGGGTGCAGTGGCTGCTGATCCTGGGCGCGCTGGGCTTCCTGCTGTCATTCCTGCTGCTGCCGCTGCTGCTGGTGTTCGCCGAAGCACTGCGCGGCGGCGTGCAGGCGTTCTGGGTCGCCATCAGCGACCCGGACGCACTGTCGGCGATCCGCCTGACCCTGTTGATCACCGCGATCGTGGTGCCGCTGAACCTGGTATTCGGCGTGGCCGCGGCCTGGGTGGTCAGCAAGCACAGCTTCCCCGGCAAGCGCTGGCTGGTGACCCTGATCGATCTGCCGTTCTCGGTCTCGCCGGTGGTGGCCGGCCTGGTGTTCATCCTGCTGTTTGGTCGCGACGGCTGGTTCTGGCCGTGGATCGAGGAGGGCGTGCGCCTGCACCTGCCGGTGCTGGGGGAAACCCTGCTGCAGTTGCCGCGCATCGTGTTCGCGATACCGGGCATCGTGCTGGCCACGGTGTTCATCACCTTCCCCTTCATTGCCCGTGAGCTGATGCCGCTGATGGAGCAGCAGGGCAGCGACGAGGAACTGGCGGCACTGACGCTGGGCGCCAATGCCTGGCAGATGTTCTGGAAAGTGACCCTGCCCAATATCCGCTGGGGCCTGTTGTACGGCGTGCTGTTGTGCAGCGCGCGGGCGATGGGCGAGTTCGGCGCGGTGTCGGTGGTGTCCGGGCATATCCGCGGGCGCACCAATACGCTGCCGCTGCACGTGGAAATTCTCTACAACGAATACGCCTACAGCGCGGCCTTTGCCTGTGCCTCGCTGCTGGCCATCACCGCCTTGCTGACGCTGGTGGTGAAAACCTTCCTTGAATGGCGCCATGGGCAATCCCTGGCCGCCGCGCACCGTCATTGAGGTGACCATGGACATCCGCATTCAACACCTGGGCAAGCAGTACGGCAGCTTCCCCGCACTGGACGGGGTCAGCCTGGACATCCGCAGCGGTGAACTGCTGGCTTTGCTGGGCCCTTCCGGCTCGGGCAAGACCACCTTGCTGCGCGCCATCGCCGGGCTGGAGCAGCCCGAGCGCGGGCAGATCCTGTTCGATGGCGAGGACGCCACCGGCCTGAGCGTGCAGGCCCGCCGTGCCGGCTTCGTGTTCCAGCACTACGCGCTGTTCAAGCACCTGGACGTGCGCCGCAACATCGCCTTTGGCCTGGAGGTACGGCGCGGTGCCGAGCGCTGGTCCAGGGCGCGCATCGATGCCAAGGTCGACGAGCTGTTGGCACTGGTGCAGCTCGATGGGCTGGGCGGGCGCTATCCGGCCCAGCTTTCCGGTGGTCAGCGCCAGCGTGTGGCGCTGGCCCGCGCGCTGGCCATCGAGCCGCGCGTGCTGTTGCTGGATGAACCCTTCGGCGCGCTCGACGCACAGGTGCGGCGTGACCTGCGCCGTTGGCTGCGCGAGCTGCATGACCGCACCGGGCTGACCACGGTGTTCGTCACCCATGACCAGGAAGAGGCGCTGGAGCTGGCCGACCGCGTGGCCATCCTCAACCGCGGCCGCATCGAACAGGTCGGCACTCCGGCCGAAGTCTATGACCAGCCGGCGTCACCGTTCGTGTATGGCTTCGTGGGTGAGGCGAACCGCTTGCCGGCACGCGCCGAAGGCCCGTTGCTGGACGTGGCCGGCGCGCAGTGGCCGCGTACGGCGGCGCTGGCCGACGGGCAGGCGCTGGATGTCTTCGTGCGCCCCGAGGATCTGGTGGTGGCAGCCGATGGTGATTGGCTGGCAACCGTGGGCTGGGTACAGCGCAGTGGTCCGCGCCAGCGTCTGCGCGCGCGCCTGGCTGGGGCCGGCACCGATCTGGAAGTGGAGCTGCCGGCTGGCGCGCCGGCCTATGCGCCAGGTGAGTCGATCCGCCTGGGCGTGCGCCGCTACGGCGTATTCCCGGCGGCGGCTGGCTGAGCCGGGCGGGCAGGGGATGGCACTTATTGTTGCATCGCAATATCATTCCGGTTAAGAATTTGTTATCGCCCGCATCCGACGGGGCGATCAACCCCCACTTACTGGAGAGATCTGCATGATGCACAGCAAGCGTGTTGTCGCCCTGGCCTGCGCCGCCCTGTTGTCCGTTTCGTTTGCCGCCAGCGCCCAGGACAGCGAGGAATCGACCTCTCCGTTCAGCGCCAGCTACGGCGTGACCACCGATTACGTGTTCCGTGGCGTGTCGCAGACCGACAATGGCCCGGCATTCCAGGCCGGTGCCACCTATACCGCACCGTTTGGCCTGTACGTGGGCGTGTGGGGCTCGAACGTTGATTTCGGTGATGGCGGCCCGAACTTCGAAGTCGATTACAACATCGGCTGGAGCAAGGACCTGAGCGACAGCTGGAACCTCGACCTGGGTGTGAACCGCTACACCTACGAAGGCGCCTCCAGCGGCTATGGCAACATCAATTACAACGAATACCTGGCCAAGGTCACCTGGACCGGTCCGGTCACCGTCAGTGGCCTGCTGGGTTATGCCGATGATTACAGCAACACCGGCGCCAAGCAGACCTACGCGGCACTGGAAGCCAGCTACGACATCGGCGACAGCGGCTTCTCCGTCGGTGCTTCGGCCGGCTACACCTCGATCAAGGAAGAGGCCAACGAATGGCCGCGTCGTGCCGATTACTACGATGGCTCGGTCTCGGTATCCAAGGCCTTCGGCCCGGCGACCGCCACCCTGGGCTACTACGACACCTTCGGTTCGGATGCCTCGCTGCTGCGCCGCGAGTCGGACACCTACAAGCCGGGCGTCGTGTTCACCGTGTCGGTGGACGTGCCCTGATCCAGGCGTGATCGATGCAAAGGAAAAAGGCGCCGAAAGGCGCCTTTTTCCGTAGTGCCGACCCATGGTCGGCAACGGGCATTACCGGTAACGCCAATGCCGACCATGGGTCGGCACCGCGGCTCAGTTCCAGCTCAGCACGACCTTGCCGGCCTTGCCCTGTTCCATCAGGTCGAAGCCTTCCTGGAAGCGGTCCACCGGCAGCTGGTGGGTCATCACCTTGCCCAGCGGGAAGCCGCTCAGCACCAGCTGGGTCATCTTGTACCAGGTCTCGTACATCTTGCGGCCGTAGATGCCCTGCACGGTCAGGCCCTTGAAGATGATCTTGTCCCAGTCACAGCCCGCGCCCTTGGGCATGATGCCGAGCATGGCGATCTTGCCGCCGTGGTACATGCAGTCGAGCATGTCGTTGAAGGCGCGCGGGTTGCCGCTCATTTCCAGGCCCACGTCGAAGCCTTCCATGTGCAGTTCGGCCATCACGTCCTTCAGCGACTGGTTGGCGACGTTGACCACGCGCGTTGCGCCCATGTCGGCAGCCAGCTTCAGGCGGAAATCGTTGACGTCGGTGACCACCACGTTGCGTGCACCGATGTGCTTGCAGATGCCGGCCGCAATGATGCCAATCGGGCCGGCGCCGGTGATCAGCACGTCCTCGCCGATCACGTCGAACTCCAGCGCGCAATGCGCGGCGTTGCCGTAGGGGTCGAAGAAGGCGGCCAGTTCGGACGGGATCTGGTCCGGGATCGGCCACAGGTTGCTGGCTGGCATCACCATGTATTCGGCAAAGGCACCGTTGACGTTGACGCCGATGCCGACCGTGTTCGGGCACAGGTGTGGGCGGCCGCCACGGCAGTTGCGGCAGTGGCCGCAGACGATGTGGCCTTCGGCCGAGACGCGCTGGCCGATTTCATAGCCGGTCACGCCCGGGCCGATCTCGGCGATGCGGCCGACGAACTCGTGGCCGATGGTCAGGCCCGGCTTGATGGTGCGCTGGCTCCACTCGTCCCACAGGTAGATATGCAGGTCGGTGCCGCAGATGGCGGTCTTCTCCAGCTTGATCAGGACTTCGTTCGGGCCCGGCGTCGGTACCGGCACCTCTTCCATCCAGATGCCCTTGGTCGCTTCGCGCTTCACCAGCGCCTTCATCGTCTGTGCCATTGCAGGAGACCGCAGTGTGAGGAAAGGTCGCAATTATAAGCTTTCAACCGTAACCGCCCGGTACTGACCGATGGCAGGGGAAGGTGACAGTTGCAACGGCTACAATCGGCGCTTCCAAACTTTCGGATGTGCCTCATGCGCGTGAATTTGCTTGCGTTTTCCGTCCTTGCCGGGCTGGGCCTGGCCCAGGCTGCCCAGGCTGCCGAGGGCATGTGGGTGCCGCAGCAGCTGCCGGAAATCGCCGGCCCGCTGAAGCAGGCCGGGCTGAAGCTGGACCCACAGCAGCTGGCCAACCTCACCGGCGACCCGATGGGCGCGGTGGTCGCGTTGGGTGGCTGCACCGCCAGCTTCGTTTCGCCGCAGGGCCTGGTGGTGACCAACCACCACTGCGCCTATGGCTCGATCCAGCTCAACTCCACCGCCGAGAAGAACCTGATCAAGGACGGCTTCAACGCGCCGACCCTGAAGGACGAGCTGAGCGCCGGCCCGAACGCGCGCATCTACGTGCTGGACGACATCACCGACGTCACTGCCCAGGTCAAGGCGGCAATTGCCGGTGCCGGCAACGATCCGCTCAAGCGCACCCAGGCGCTGGAAGCCTTCGAGAAGCAGGCCATCGCCGCCTGTGAAAGCGATGACGCCTACAGCTGCACCCTGTACAGCTTCTCTGGCGGCAATACCTACCGCCTGTTCAAGAACATGGAAATCAAGGACGTGCGCCTGGCCTATGCGCCCCCGGGCAGCGTCGGCAAGTTCGGCGGTGACGTCGACAACTGGATGTGGCCGCGCCACACCGGCGATTTCTCGTTCTACCGTGCCTATGTGGGCAAGGACGGCAAGCCGGCTGCTTTTGCCGCAGACAACGTGCCGTACCAGCCCAAGCATTGGCTGAAGCTGGCCAACCAGCCGCTGGGCGAGGGTGATTTCGTGATGGTGGCCGGTTACCCGGGCCGCACCGACCGCTATGCGCTGGTCAGCGAATTCGAGAACACCGCTACCTGGACCTACCCGTCGATCGCCAAGGCTTACAAGGACCAGATCGCGATGGTCGAGGCCGCCAGCAAGGACAACCCCGACATCGCGGTGAAGTACGCCGCCAGCATGGCCGGCTGGAACAACACCAGCAAGAACTACGACGGCCAGCTGGATGGCTTCAAGCGCAACAACGTGCTGGCGCACAAGCAGCGCGAAGAAGCCGCAGTGCTGGAATGGTTGCGTGGCCAGGGCGATGCCGGCAAGCCGGCGCTGGACGCCTTCGCCCAGTTGCAGGCACTGGGCCAGCAGTCGCGCACCAACCAGGCGCGTGACCTGAACCTGGCCATGCTCAACCGCACCGGCACCCTGGGCACCGCCGTGCGCCTGTACCGCCTGGCCATTGAAAAGGCCAAGCCGGACGCGCAGCGCGAAGAGGGTTACCAGGAACGCGATCTGCCGGCCATCGAAGGCGGTCTGAAGCAGATGGACCGCCGCTACGTGCCGGCCATGGACCGCCAGTTCCAGCAGTACTGGCTGCAGCAGTACGTGCAGCTGCCGGCCGGCCAGCACCTGTCGGCCTTCGACAAGTGGATTGGTGGCAGCGACAGCAAGGCCGTGGACGCCACCGTTGCACGCCTGGACGGCTCCAAGCTGGGCAGCCTGGACGAACGCCTGAAGTGGTTCGGCGCTGACAAGGCCGCGTTCGAAGCCAGCAACGACCCGGCCATCCAGTACGCGGTGGCAGTGATGCCGGCGCTGCTGGAGCTGGAGCACCAGCGCAAGCTGCGCATTGGCGAGGAGCTGGTGGCGCGCCCGCTGTTCCTGCAGGCCATTGCCGATTACAAGAAGACCCAGGGTGAGTTCGTCTACCCGGACGCCAACCTGTCGCTGCGCATCACCTTTGGCAACGTGAAGGGTTACACCGGCCTGGACGGCAAGGTGCAGCCGGCCTTCACCGACCTGGAAGGCATCGTCGCCAAGGAGACCGGCGTGGACCCGTTCGATTCGCCGAAGGCGCTGATCGATGCGGTCAAGGCCAAGCGTTACGGCGGTTTTGAGGACAAGCGCATCGGCAGCGTGCCGGTGAACTTCCTGTCCGACCTGGACATCACCGGCGGCAACTCCGGCTCGCCGGTGCTGGACGCGCACGGCCGCCTGGTTGGCCTGGCGTTTGACGGCATCTGGGAATCGGTCGCCAGCAACTGGGTGTTCGACCCGGTGATGACCCGCATGATCTCGGTGGACGAGCGCTACATGCGCTGGATCATGCAGGAAGTGGCGCCGGCGCCGCAGCTGCTGAAGGAAATGGACGCCGCCTCGAAGTAAGTTCGCGCGCGGTTGTTTGAATTGAAACCCGGACGGAAAACCGTCCGGGTTTTTTGTTGCGCCCTACCGGCCAAGCCTCTGCTGCTCATGGCTCGGCACTACCGCTCCCTCCCTTTCGCGCAGCGAAGGGGAGGGCCGGGGAGGGGTAAGCCCTTCGCTGTACGGGTAGCGCCGAGCCACGCTCGGCTGGGGCATTACCGGGCAAGCCTCTGCCGAGCATGGCTCGGCACTACCACTCGCTCCCTTTCGCGCAGCGAAGGGGAGGGCCGGGGAGGGGTAAGCCCTTCGCTGTACGGGCAGCGCCGAGCCACGTTCGGCTGGGGCATTACCGGCCAAGCCTCTGCCGAGCATGGCTCGGCACTCCCACTGCCTCCCTTTCGCCCGGCGAAGGGGAGGGCCGGGGAGGGGTAAGCCCTTCGCTGTACGGGTAGCGCCGAGCCACGTTCGGCTGGGGCATTACCGGCCAAGCCTCTGCCGAGCATGGCTCGGCACTACAGGTTTGGCTCTACCGGTGACGCCTGTGCCGAGCATGGCTCGGCACTACCCATCAGCGATACGGTCCCGGTCCGCGCCACAGCAGCTCGCCGTAACGGTAGACGTACATCACGATGACGAACTCACGCGCATCGCCGATGTCCTGCAGTTCCGGTGAACCGGCCTGCAGCATGCGGCACTTGCTGGAGCCACGCCGCAACGCCACTTCCGCCGGGCAGACCATCAGGTAGGTGGTGCCGGGCAGGGGAATGGAGAGTTCCTTCTTGCCGTTGACCTCCTTGGCCCCGTCCATCCACCTGCGCAGCTTTTCCTCGCTGAGCAGGTCATAGATGATCTGGTAGCCACCCACTTCCATGGCCGGCTCGCCGGCACTGCGATCAATGCGGCGGCCGCTGTCGTTGCCTTGCCCGGCCGAGCGACCGTAGTCGTCCGGTGCCGTGGTCCTGTCCAGCGAGCCGGGCGGGCGCCCGGTCCAGGTCTGCGGACGGCGCGGCACGTTCTCCGCCGGGCTGGTGGCCTGGGACGCTGCAGCCGGGGCCTGCTCCTGCGCGGGCGTCGGGTTCTGTTCCGGCTCCGGCGCGCTGGGGGGCTCGATGTAGCGTGCCTGCGGCACCGGCTTGCGCTCCTCGCTGCGGCGCTGGGTGGTCGCCTTGGGGTGGGTACGCGGGGTCTGGTGGGCCTTGGTTTGTGGCGGCGTGTCGCTGGGGCGCGTGGACGGGGGCGCCTCGCCGAGAAAATCGACCTTGACCCGGCCACCGCCAGAAGCACCCTCCGGTGCGGCGACCACCGGCGGATTGGAACGCAGCAGGAGCAACAGCATCAACAGGTGCAGCAGTACCGTGACCAGCACCGCGACCCAGCGGTCGCGACGTTCATGCCAGAGCTTGAGATTGAACCGCGTCGGGGAAGGGGAGGTGCTGGTCATGCCGCGTTCGGGGCTGGAGGGTTGCTGCCCTTGTACGGAAGTCACACCGTGCCACCGATAGGGAAGCGGCCATGGTAACGCCTGCGTCGTGTCCGTCTATGTCGCGGGTGTTGCTGCTTCTGCGGGCAGGCCGTCGGCCGGGTGGGGAAACCGGCACTGGACCCTGCCGGCAATTGCGCTGTATCCGTAACGAAGGTAACCGTGGGCGGCATTGTCCTGCGGGCGGGCTATGATGCGCGTCCTGCCGCGTTCATCCGGCTGCCCCACACCACAATGGAACTTGCTGCATGCGCATCCTGCTTGCCCGTCACGGCGAAACGCCGTGGAACGCCGAAGGCCGCTACCAGGGCCAGATCGACATTCCTCTTTCGCCGGTGGGCGAAGCCCAGGCCAAGGCCTTGGGCGAGCGGCTCGCCGACGTGCAGATCACCCGTGCCGTGGCCTCGCCGCTGAGCCGTGCGCAGGCAACGGCCAAGGCCGCGCTGGGCAGCGCCCGCGCCGACATGCTGCTGACCGAGCCGGACCTGCAGGAAATCGCCCACGGTGAGTGGGAAGGCCTGTTGGCCAGTGAGATCAATGACAAGGACCCGGCCCGCCTGCGCGCCTGGCGCGAGGAGCCGGACACCGTGTTGATGCCCGGTGGCGAATCATTGCGGCAGGTACTGGACCGCAGTTGGCGTGGCCTGACCGCCGCCGCTGAAGGCCTGGGCGAGGACGACACCCTGCTGGTGGTCGCGCATGACGCGGTCAACCGGGTGATCCTGTGCAAGATCCTGGGCCTGCCGATCGCCAAGCTGTGGACCTTCCGCCAGGCCCCGACCACGCTGAACCTGCTGGAAGGCCCGGACGTGGAGCACCTGGAAGTGGTACGCCTGAATGACTGCGCCCACCACACCCCGTTCTTCGGCGAAGCCAAGCACCGCGCGCTGTAATCGGCAGCGCAGTCGCGCCGAGCCACGCTCGGCCGAGGCATCACCACGGTAGAGCCGAGCCATGCTCGGCTGGAGCATCACCTGTAGAGCCGAGCCATGCTCGGCTGCAGCCTTCCTGGTAAAGCCCCTTGCCGAGCATGGCTCGGCACTACGCCCCCTCCTTTTGCCGCAGGCAAGGGGAGGGCTGGGGAGGGGTAAGCCTTTGTGCTTTCAATTTGCAGTAGCTTCGCTGCTGCAGCCTTCCCGGTGCAGCCCCTTGCCGAGCATGGCTCGGCACTACCTGTGGCTGGCTGATATGACCGCTGGCTTGGCGGCCGGGCGCAGTGGCCGCTGTATCATGGGCGCAATTCCCGCGCGCAACGCGCAGCCGGCAGTCCTTGCTGGCCCATGATCCCGAGAGTTCCCTGCATGTCTTCCGCCCGTCCCGCCACGCTTGAACAGTGGCTTGCCCATATCGAACAACAGCACCCGCAGGCCATCGCGATGGGGTTGGACCGCGTCCGCGAGGTCGCCCAGCGCATGGAGCTGGGGCAGCCGGCCGCGCGCTGCATCGTGGTGGGTGGCACCAATGGCAAGGGCTCGACGGTGGCCTTCATCGAAGCCATCGCCCGTGCGGCGGGCTGGAAGGTGGGCGCCTATACCTCGCCTCATCTGCTGGCTTACAACGAGCGCGTGCGCATCGACGGCCAGGACGTGGACGACGCGCGCCTGGTCGCCGGCTTCAATGCGGTCGAGGATGCGCGCGGTGATACCGCGCTGACCTATTTCGAGTACGGAACGCTGTGTGCGCTGTGGCTGTTCCAGCAGGCAGGCCTGGATCTGGCGGTGCTGGAAGTCGGCCTCGGTGGCCGCCTGGATGCGGTCAACATCATTGATGCCGATGTCTCGGTGATCACCACCGTGGACATCGACCATGCCGATTGGCTGGGCAATGACCGCGAAACCATCGGCGAGGAAAAGGCAGGCATCATCCGCGGCTGGAAGCCGGTGATCCTGGGCGAGATCGATCCGCCGTCCAGCGTGCTGCGCCGTGCCTATGTATTGGGCGCCAATGCAATCCGCTTCGGCAGTGATTTCTTTGCCGAAGCCATCGATGCAGAACGCTGGCGCTGGCGTGATGTGTCCTTCCGCATCGAGCTGCCGCAGCCTGCGTTGTGGGCACCGGTACAGCGCAACAACGCGGCCACCGCCATCGCCGCGCTGCGCGCGCTGGACAAGCCCGTGCCGCGTGCGGCCTGGGCGCAGGGTGTGGCCGAGGCAAGTGTGGTCGGGCGCCTGCAGCGCTTCCAGCGACAGGGTGTGGAGGTGCTGCTGGACGTCGGCCATAACCCGCAGGCCGCTTCGGCGCTGGCTGCCGCGCTCAAGGCGCAGCCGGTGCCGGGTCGCACCCTGGCGGTGTATGCGGCGCTGGCCGACAAGGATGCCGAAGGCGTCGTCGAGGCCTTGCAGGCCCAGGTCGATGGTTGGTACCTGGCGGGGCTGGAAGGCCCACGGGGGCAGCGTGCCGCGCAGTTGCAGACGCGCATGCCCGCCACCGCTGCTGCCGCTGCGGTGCTGGCCGACAGTGTGCAGCAGGCCCTGGATGCGGCGTTGGCGGCAGCAGGCGAGGGCGATCGGGTGCTGTTGTTCGGCTCGTTCCACACCGTTGCCGAAGCCTTGCCGTTGCTTCGTTCAGCTGGCTGAGACGCCGCTACGGCTGCGCCGCATATAATCGCGTAGGCACTCCGCCGCGCCGCACATACGCCATTGTGGAAACTCCCCTGAAACAGCGACTGATTGGTGCCATCGTTCTGGTGGCTTTGGCCGTGATCTTCCTGCCCATGCTGGTCAAAGGGCCGGCGCCGGACAGTGGCGTGCAGGACGTGCCCCTGCAGGCGCCCGCGGCCCCCGCGGCGGGCCAGTTCGAGACCCGCGAACTGCCCTTGGTTGCGCCCAGCGCCCCGGCCGGCGGTGCTGTCGGCATGCCGGCCACCGTGCCGCCCGAGACCGCCGGCGCGCCGGCCCCCGCTGCAGACAGCGGTCTGCCCGCGGCGGTGGCCGCAGGCAATTACGCGGTCAACTTTGGTGCCTACGCCAGCGAGGCCGATGCCGATGCGGTGATCGCGCATCTGAAGAAGTCCAACCTGCCCGGTTTCCGTCAGGCCGATACCATCAATGGCCGCCAGGCTTGGCGTGTGCGCATCGGCCCCTATGCTGATCGTGCCCAGGCCGAACTGGTGCGGCTGGAAGCCGGCAAGGTCCGCAATGATGTGAATGCGCAGGTGGTGGTACTCAATGCTGCCGCCGAGCCGGCCGCGCCGGTTGCTGCCGCACCCAGCACGGCAGCGCCGGCCCCTGCACCGGCGCCGGTGCGCAGCGAGCCGCTGCCGCCGGAGCCCAAGCCGGTAGCCGCCGCGCCCCGCCCGGAACCGGCCAAGCCCGAGCCGCCCAAACCTGCTCCCAAGCCGGAGGCCAAGCCCGAACCCAAGCCGGTCACCGCTGCACCGGCACCCGCCGCACCGGCGGCCAGCAATGTCGGTTTTGCCGTGCAGTTGGGTGCCTTTGGACAGGCCGCCGATGCCAATGCACTGCGCGACCGCGTGCGCGCGGCTGGCTTCAGCGCCTTCGTCGAACAGGTGCGTACCGACAACGGGGTGTTGAACCGCGTCCGCGTCGGCCCCGTGGCCAACCGTGCCGCTGCCGAGCAGCTCAAGGCCCAGGTTGCCGCCAAGGTGGGCGTGGCCGGCATGGTTCGACCGCATCCCTGATGCTGGCAGGCGCTGACGGCCAGGCGCGACCGTCGCACGTCACCGTGCAGGCCGCGCCATGATCGACGTGATCCTGCTCGGGATCATCGGGCTGTCTGCCCTGCTGGGGCTGATGCGAGGCTTGTTGGCCACAGTGCTGGGCATCACCACCTGGCTGATCGCCGGATGGGCTGCGGTGCAGTTTGGTGAACCGGCGGCGCAGCTGCTCTCCAGCCACCCCGGTGCTGGCGACTATGTCGGCGGGTTCCTGATGGTGTTCATCGGGACCTGGCTGGGCATGCTGCTGCTGCGCCTGCTGCTGCGCAGTCTGGTCGACTCGACCCAGTTCCTGCGGGTGCCCGATCGCATGCTGGGGCTTTGCCTGGGGGCTGTGCGCGGGCTGTTGTTCGCCGTATTGGCGGTGTTCCTGCTGGGTTTTACCTCCCTGCCGCGCAAACCGGCCTGGCAGCAGTCCAGCGTGGTGCCGATGCTGCAGCCGATGGCAGGCTGGATGCGGGCGCAGTTGCCTGAACCGCCCGACCTGCCTTCGCTGCCCTCCATGCCCTCGATACAGTCAGTACCGATGATGGACTTGGGCAAGTCGGTGCTGACAGGCGATAATGGCGGACCGAACGAACAAGACCAGGGCAGTGGGCTGCCCGCAGCGCTGTTGGGGCTCAAGGGCCAGGCGCAGCGTGCGAATGACAGCAGTCCAGCCGACCCGGCGGGGGCATTGCCCGCCAACATCGATCCGGCGCAGGTGCGCCCGGGTCAACCCGACCCCAAACGGGTCGAGGCACAAGGCCAGGCACGGCCACCTTCACGTTAACGGGCATCGCCCAGCGGAGATCGCGCAACATGTGTGGCATCGTCGGAATCGTCGGCAACCAGAACGTCGCCGGGCAGCTTTATGACGGACTGACCGTCCTCCAACACCGTGGCCAGGATGCGGCCGGCATCGCTACCGCCGACGGCACCCGCCTGCGCGTGGAGAAGGCCAATGGCCTGGTGCGGGATGTATTCGACGAGCGCCGCATGGCGCTGCTGCAGGGCCGCATCGGCATCGCCCACGTGCGCTACCCGACCGCAGGCTCGGAAGGCACCGACGAGGCGCAGCCGTTCTACGTCAACTCGCCCTACGGCATTGCCCTGGCGCACAACGGCAACCTGATCAATACCGAGGCGCTGCGTCGCCAGGTATTCGAGGCCGACCGCCGCAACATCAATACCGATTCGGACAGCGAAGTGCTGTTGAACGTGTTCGCCTACGAGCTGGACGCACAGCGCATGCTCACCCCGGAGGCGGCGATCCGCGCCGTGGCCGGCGTGCACCGCCGCTGCAAGGGCGGCTATGCGGTGGTCAGCGTGGTGCTGGGCCTGGGCCTGGTGGCCTTCCGTGACCCGCACGGCATCCGTCCGCTGGTGCTGGGCAAGCGCGAGCATGCCGAAGGCATCGAGTACGCCGTGGCCTCCGAATCGGTGGCGCTGGACGTGCTCGGTTTCGAGCGCATGCGCGATGTCGCCCCGGGTGAGGCCGTGGTCATCACCGAGCGCGGCGAGCTGTTCACCGAAATCTGTGCGACCAATACACAGCAGACGCCGTGCATCTTCGAATACGTGTACTTCGCACGCCCGGACTCGATGATGGACAACGTGTCGGTGCACAAGGCGCGCATGCGCATGGGCCAGAAGCTGGGCGAGAAGATCCTGCGCCTGCGTCCGGACCATGACATCGACACCATCATCCCGATCCCCGACACCTCGCGTGATGCTGCGCTGGAGATGTCCAACGTGCTCGGCGTGAAGTACCGCGAAGGCTTCGTCAAGAACCGTTACGTCGGCCGCACCTTCATCATGCCGGGCCAGGGGGAGCGGGTGAAGTCGGTGCGCCGCAAGCTCAACCCGATCCACCTGGAATTCCGCAACCGCGTGGTGCTGCTGGTGGACGACTCCATCGTGCGCGGCACCACCAGCCAGCAGATCGTGCAGATGGCGCGCGACGCCGGCGCGCGCAAGGTCTACCTGGCCAGCGCCGCGCCGCCGGTGCGTTACCCCAACATCTACGGCATCGACATGCCGGCCGCCGAAGAACTGGTGGCGCATAACCGCAGCGTCGAGGAAATCGAGCAGCACCTGGGTTGCGACTGGCTGGTCTACCAGGACCTGGAAGACCTGGAAACCGCCGTGCGCGAAGGCAATCCCGAGCTGAAGACCTTCGACTCGTCCTGCTTCAACGGCGAGTACGTCACCGGCATCGAGCCCGGTTACTTCGAGCGCATCCAGCAGCTGCGTTCGGATGAAGCCAAGAACAAGCGCCGCGCCTGATCTGAAAGCCCCTCTCCCTGCGGGAGAGGGGTTGGGGCGAGGGCAGAACGTAGCAGTAATGTGCGAGCACCTATGAACCGGCAACAAGCACAGCCTGCAGCTGCAGACACAAGCCACCTATCGACGCCCGAAGCAGCAGACTTCTCCCTGCTCGACGCCGCCTGCATCTGCATGGCCGCCGTCGATCCGCTTGAGAAAGTCGCGCTCACCCAGCACTACGCCGCGCGCTACCGCGCTGGGGCCTTGAAGCTGCCCGCAGAAGCGCCAGCACCCGAACCGATCCGCGCGCCCGGCCGCCCGCCGCAACTGGTGCTGGTGCACCCGCGCGATCTGCCGCGGCGTGGCCTGGGTTCGGTCGATGGCCGCGCGGCCTTCATCCATGCCATCGCCCATATCGAGCTCAATGCCATCGACCTGGCCTGGGACGCGGTGTACCGGTTCCGCGGCCTGCCCGGCAGTTTCTACGCCGACTGGGTCAGCTGCGCCGATGACGAATCGCGCCACTTCGTATTGCTGCGTGATCGGCTGTTGGCACATGGCCACGACTACGCCGATTTCCCTGCCCACAACGGTCTATGGGAGATGTGCGAGAAGACCGCCCACGACGGCCTGGCGCGCATGGCGCTGGTGCCGCGCGTACTGGAAGCGCGCGGCCTGGACGTGACGCCGGCGATGATCAGCAAGCTGCGTTCGCTGGGCGACGCAACGACTGCCGACGTGCTGGAGGTGATCCTGCGCGAAGAGGTTGCCCACGTCGCCGCCGGCACGCGTTGGTACCACTGGTATTGCGCACGCGCCGGTGTCGAGCCACGCAAGCGGTTCAAGGAACTGCTGGGCGAATACGCCGGCGGCTATCTGCGCGGCCCGTTCAATCTTGAAGCGCGCCTGCTGGCGGGTTTTGATGAGGATGAGTTGGCCCACCTGGTGGAACAGGCCGGCTGAACGCGGCAGCAGTTTTACGCGAGCTTGCCTTCGGTGCCGGATTCGGACGGCGCCCGGTTGACGGCTGGCTGGTCATCGCTCCACCATCCTTGCGGGTAGATGCGCGGCTGTTGCAGACCGCCTGATCATTCGATCGTGGCTGCAAAGCGTGGCCGCGCTATACGACCACGCAATCAAGGAGAAGCCAATGAAGCAGTTGTTCCTCGCCAGCATCGTGGCAATGGCCCTGGCCGCCTGCAACGGGCCGAAGCCTGCCGACACCGATGCCAGCACCGCAGCGCCAGCACCGGCACCGGCACCGGAGGCAACGGCGGAAGCCGGCGCCAAGGATGACTTCCCGGTGATCGTGCAGGCAGCCGGTACCGAGCCGTTCTGGGCGGTGCGCGTGGACGGTGCCAAGCTGGCCTACAGCAACCCGGAAACCCAGGCCAGCCCGCGCTATTTCGAAGGCGCGCGCGCCGTTCTGGATGGTCTGCTGGTGGTGCAGGGCGGTGAGGGCGCCGATGCCTTCCGGCTGACCTTGCAGCAGGCCGAGTGCTCGGACGGCATGTCCGACCTGAAGCACCCGTTCACCGCCGAGTTCGTGCTGGGCAAGGACACCTTCAAGGGCTGCGCCCGCGACCCGTCGTTGCCGGTGGAAGCCCCCTGATCACACCGCTGGGCGCGGTGTAAGCCGCGTAACGTATAAAAAAGCCGCCAGAGATGCCTGCGATTGCAGGCCTGTCTGGCGGCTTCTGCATCTGCGGCTTGGCGGCTTGCACCGCCGTTGCCGGACCATTCAGTCCAGCGTCTCCAGACGGAAGCCATCGGCATCCACACGCAGCACCGAACCCTGTTCGTACCAGTCGCCGAGCACGATGCGGGTGCAGGTGGTGTCGCCAGCCGTCACGCTATGGATTGCCGGGCGGTGGGTGTGGCCATGGATCATGGTGTCCACGCCATACCGCTGGAAGGTGGCAATCACCTCGGCCGGGGCTACGTCGGTGACGGTTTCAAAGGTCGCCTTGTCGTCCTGCTTCATTTCCGACTGATGCGCCTGGCTGGCCGCACGTGCTTTCTGCGCGAAGGCGATGCGTGCTTCCAGCGGCTGCGACAGGAACTGGGCGATGAAGGCCGGGTTGCGGGTCTGCGCGCGAAACGCCTGGTAGGCGACATCGTCGGTGCACAGCAGGTCGCCGTGCTGCAGCAGCACCGGCTTGCCATACAGCTGGATCACCGAGGGGTCCGGCAGGATGCGCATGCCCGCGCGTGCGGCATAGTCGTTGCCGACCAGGAAGTCGCGGTTGCCACGGATGAAGTACACCGGCACGCCCGCATCGCTGACTTCGCGCAGGGCCAGCGCGACTGCATCGGCTGCACTGGAAGGCGTGTCATCGCCGATCCATGCTTCAAACAGATCGCCCAGGATGTACAGCGCCTCGGCCTGGCGGGCTTCGCCGCGCAGGAAGTCGAGGAACAGCTCGGTGATGGCTGGACGGCTGGGGTCCAGGTGCAGATCGGAGATGAACAACGTGGTCATGCTCCGCATTGTAGGGCCTGATCAGGCCAGTAGCAGCGCGCCGAACTGCAGCGAGCCCATCCCCAGTACCAGGCCGATGCCGGTGGCGGCCAGCACATCGCTGGGATAATGCAGCCCCAACACCACCCGCGACATCGCCACCCCGGCGGTGAACGGCAACAGCAGCGGTGCCAGCCATGGGTAATAGGCAAGCGCCACCACGCTGAAGGACACCGCGTGCAGCGTATGGCCGGACGGGAAGCTGTACTCGTCCAGCGGTGCCACCCACGCGCGGATACGCAGGTCGGCGGCAAAGGGACGGGGGCGGCGGGTCCAGCGCTTGAGCAGCTTGTACAGGGTGAGTGCCAGCGCGCCGGTGGCAGCCATGTGCACCGACGCCTGCAGCCCATCCAGGCCATCGGCCAGCACCAGCGCGCCCATCAACAGGTACCAGAACACCCCGTCGCCGAGCCGGCTCAGGGTCGAGAAGACGATGCGGATGCCACGGCGGCGGCCGAAGCGGTTGGCACGACGGCACCAGCGTGCCTCGCGTGCAGCGATGCCTTCAGGCGGCAGCAACGGCATGGCTGCGTCTCCGTGTGGCCAGCTCGTTGAGCAGGGCTTCGAACTCGGCCACCACCCGCTCGGGATGCAGGCGCTGCATCGCGCGGCTGGCGTTGGCGGCCAGGGTGATGCGCATTTCATCGTCGCTGGCCAGCTGTACTGCAGCGGCAATGAAGCTCTCATCATTGTCCACCGCGACCCCGCTATGACCGCTGCGCAGGTGTTCGCGGGCAGCGCCATAGTTGAATGCCACGGTTGCCACACCGCTGGCCATGGCCTCCAGGGTGACGTTGCCGAAGGTTTCGCTGCGGCTGGCAAACAGGAACAGGTCGCCGCTGGCGAAGTGGCGTGCCAGGTCGTCGCCGCGGCGCACGCCGCAGAAGATGAAATCCGGGTTCTGCTGCGCCAGCTTCTCGCGCACCGGGCCGTCGCCTACCCAGACAAAGCGCGCGTCCGGACGCTGCTGCTGCAGGCGGCGGAAGGCAGTGACGGCCAGGCCCAGGTTCTTTTCCGCGGCGATGCGGCCAACGTGGATCACCACGAGGTCATCTTCGCCAATGCCCCATTCGGCACGCAGCGTGGCATCGCGACGGGTCGGATCGAACTGGCGACCATCCACCGCACGCGCCAGCAGGCGTGCACGCGAGAAACCATGTTCAAGCAGGAACTGCTGCAATTCGAGGGTAGGGACCAAGGTCGCGTCTGCCTGGTTGTGGAAGCGCCGCATCCAGCGCAATGCCGTGCCTTGCAGCCAGGCGGCACCGTAGTCGGGCAGGTATTCGTCAAAACGGGTATGCAGGCCGGAGGCCACCGGAATGCCCAGGCGGCGTGCGGCGCGTAGCGCCGACCATCCCAGCGGGCCTTCCGTGGCCACGTAGATCGCATCCGGGCGTTGCCGTTGCCATTGCCGTGCCAGGCGCCGCGGTGCCGGCAGGCCAAAGCGCAGGCCGGGGTAGCGCGGCAGTGCCGCGCCACGTACCAGCAGTTCATGGGCAATGCCGCCGGTGTCATGCTGTTGGCGCGGGCGGATCAGGTCGACATCGTGGCCGCGGTTGCGCAGGCCGTGCTCCAGCCCCTGTACGGTCAGGGCAACGCCATTGACCTCCGGTGGATAGGTCTCGGTGACGATCGCAAAGCGCATGGCTGGCTCCCGGTTTTTGGCGAGGATGCGCGTGGCCGATGAAGTGTCTGTTACTGCGGTCTGACTGCTTTGTGACGGCCTTCAACGCAAAAACCACGACCTGTCGGGGCCGTGGTTTTGTGTGCCTGCTTGTTGCCTGGGACGTGGGGCAGGTGGCGCCGCTCAGGCCACGAATGGCCGGAAGTTGAAGCCCAGCCCGGTCATGCCTTCGGCTTCGCCGACCAGGTCTGCACGCAGCAGGGGGCGTGCGTCGATGAAATCCTTGGCCAGGATCAGCGACAAGGTGTTGCCGTCCACCGACAGTTCCAGCGTTGGAATGGGATCGGGTTCGTGGGCGCGGTGCAGCAGTACCGCCAGCCGCAGCAGCGCGGCGGTGCGCTTGGCTGGCAGCAGCAGGCGGTCGGGCAGGGCGTCGAACGCGGTCTTGGAGACGCCGCGGCGGTGGGTGCGGATCAGTGCCGCCAGCATCTGCTGTTCCTGGCGCGAGAAACCGGCGATATCCGAATGCTCGATCACGTAGCTGCCGTGGGTGTGATAACCGCTGTGGGCGATCATCAGGCCCAGCTCGTGCAGGCGGGCGGCCCAGCCCAGCATGCGCGCATCGTCCACGTCCAGCTTCCAGCTGTCGGCCACCTGTTCAAACAACCGCTGCGCGGTGGCTTCCACGCGCTGCGCCTGGGCCTCGTCGATGGCATAACGCTGGGTCAGCGCGGCGACCGATTCATCGCGCGGATCGTTGTCGTTGGCGCGGCCCATGATGTCGTAGAGGATGCCCTCGCGCATCGCGGCCTTGCTGACCAGCAGTTTCTGCAGGCCCAGCGCCTGGAAGGCGGCTTCCAACACCAGCACGCCACCGGCGATGATCGGGCGGCGCTCGTTGGACAGGGTGGGCAGGTTGATGTCGTTGATGTGCTTGGCGCGCAGCAGCTCCTCGCGCAGCTGCGGCAACGCCTCGGCGGTGATGGCGCCCTTGCTGAGCTTCATCGCTGCGCAGATCTCGCTGATCGCCTTGTGGGTGCCGGACGAGCCCAGTGCCTCCTGCCAGCCCAATGCCTTGTACTTGTTGGCGAAGGGCTGGAACTCGGCGCCGATCTCGGTGAGCGCATCCTTCCAGCGCTTCTTGCTCAGCTTGCCGCCCGGGAAGAAGCGACGGGTGCTGGCGATGCAGCCGGCCTGCAGGCTTTCGCGTTCCAGCGTCTGCATGCCCTGGCCGATGATGAATTCGGTGGAGCCGCCGCCGATGTCGATCACCAGCCGGTGCTGGTCGGGCTTGGGCGGCTGCGCATGGGCGACGCCCAGGTAGATCAGGCGCGCCTCTTCACGGCCGCTGACCACTTCGATGGCGTGGCCCAGCGCGGTCTCGGCCGGCATCAGGAACGACAGCGGCGAGCGCAGCTGGCGCACGGTATTGGTGGCCAGGGCGCGCACGCGGTAGGGCGGGATGTTGCGGATGCGCTGGCCAAAGCGGGCCAGGCATTCGAGCGCGCGCTGGCGCGCCTCGGACGACAGTCCGCCTTTGCCATCCAGGCCGTCGGCCATGCGCACGGTCTCGCGCAGGCGGTCCACCACCCGCAGCTGCCCGAGCAGGTAGCGCGCGATAACCATGTGGAAACTGTTGGAACCCAGGTCGATGGCGGCCAGCAGGTCGCCGTCCTGCAGGGGCGGTGGGGTCATTGAGGACTGGGGCATGGCGGAATGGTAGCGGATGAAAGGGCCAGCAACGTAGTAGGAAGGAAGCAGTAACCAGGGTGGGGGCCGGACATGGGCGTGGGCCCGACGCTAAAGGGCAGAAACGTAGGGGCTGGTGAAAGCCCTCAGATCCCTGCTATCCCACGGGTTCCCGGTTCCTGTCCTCTGGTTGCTGCTTTCAAAGCCCTTCCATCAGTGCCTGTTGCGCTGAATGCGGTGGCTGGCCGGGGCCTGGCTCGCATTTGCTGTAGCGGCCGTCTTCCTGCAGTTCCCAGGCATTGAGGTTGTCGTCCAGGTAGTTCTGCAGCACCTCGCGGTAGATGCGCCGGGCCAGGTCGGTGTCCAGGATCGGGAAGCAGGTTTCCACCCGCCGCAGCAGGTTGCGCTCCAGCCAGTCGGCGCTGGCGCAGTACAGCTCGGGGGCGCCGTTGTTGCCGAACCAGTAGACGCGGCTGTGCTCGAGGAAGCGCCCGACAATCGAGCGCACGCGGATGTTGTCCGACACGCCTTCCACGCCCGGGCGCAGGGTGCAGGCGCCACGCACGATCAGGTCGATCTGCACGCCCGCCTGCGAAGCGGCGTACAGGGCGCGGATCACCTGCGCCTCGTTGAGCGCGTTCATCTTGGCGATGATGCGGCCGGGCTTGCCGTCCAGTGCCAGCCGGGTCTCGCGCTCGATGCGCTTGATCAGCCCGGTGTGCAGGGTGAAGGGCGACTGCAGCAGGCACTTGAGCTTCATCTTCGGTGCCAGCCCGGACAGCTGCTGGAACAGCAGGTGCACATCGTTGCCGATGTCCGGGTCGGCGGTGATCAGGCTCAGGTCGGTATACGCGCGGGCGGTGCCGCTGTGATAGTTGCCGGTGCCCAGGTGCACGTAGCGGCGCAGCTTGCGGCCCTCGCGGCGCACGATCAGCAGCATCTTGGCGTGGGTCTTGTAGCCGACCACGCCGTACACCACCTGCACGCCGGCATCCTGCAGGCGATCGGCCAGGCCCAGGTTGGCCTCCTCGTCGAAGCGTGCGCGCAGCTCGACCACGACGGTGACGTCCTTGCCGTTGCGGGCGGCCTGGATCAGCGCTTCAACAATCCCCGAGTCCTTGCCGGTGCGGTACAGGGTCTGCTTGATCGCCAGCACGTTGGGGTCGATCGCCGCTTCGCGGATCAGGTCCAGCACGGTGCTGAAGGAATCAAACGGGTGGTGCAGCAGGATGTCGTTGCGCGCTGCGGTCTCGAAGATGCCTTCGGGCGACTTGAACACGCGCGGAGTCATCGGCGGGTATTTCAGGTCCGGCCGCTGCAGCAGGTCATAGACCTGGATGACGCGGTTGAGGTTGACCGGGCCGTCGATGCGATAGGCCGCGTTCTCCGACAGGCCGAAGTTCTGCAGCAGGGTCTGCATGATTGGCTTGGGGCAATCGTGGGCGATCTCCAGCCGCACCGCCGGCCGGTAGCCGCGGTCGACCAGTTCATCGCGCAGCGCCAGTGCCAGGTTCTCCACTTCTTCCTCGTCCACCACCAGCTCGGAGTTGCGGGTGACGCGGAACTGGTAGGCGCCCTGCACATCCATGCCGGGGAACAGCTCATCGACGAAGGCCGACAGCACCGCCGACAGCAGCACGAAGTTCTGCGGGCCGCCCAGCGATTCGGGCAGCTGGATGATGCGCGGCAGCGAGCGAGGTGCGCGCACCAGCGCCAGATGACCGGCGCGGCCGAAGGCGTCGGTGCCCTTGAGCACGACGACGATGTTCAGCGACTTGTTGAGGATCTTCGGGAACGGATGCGACGGATCCAGGCCCAGCGGCGACAGCACCGGCATGATCTCGTTGCGGAAGTAGGCGCGCAGCCAGCGGCGCTGGCGCTGGGTCCAGGTCTTGTGCGAGAGGATGCCGACGCCGGCCTCGGCCAGGGCCGGGCGCAGCACCTGGTTCCAGCAGCGGTACTGCTGGTCCACCAGTTCGGCGGCGCGGTCGTGGATGGCATTGAGGATGGCCTGCGGGCTCATCCCGTCCGGGGCAGGCGGCAGGCCGAATTCCTGCGCATGGCGCACGGCCGCGGCGCGGATTTCGAAGAACTCGTCCAGGTTGGTGCAGGAGATGCACAGGAAGCGCAGCCGCTCCAGCAGCGGCACCTGCTCGTCCATCGCCTGTGCCAGCACGCGGAAGTTGAAGTCCAGCTGTGACAGTTCCCGGTTGATGTACAGCGACGGGTCGCGCAGGGGATCGTTGCTGGTGGCCGGTGCGGCGGGGGGCGGGGGAGGAGTCATGCCGAAAAGTCTTCCGTGGACAAAGGCGATGGGGAGGCGTTGCGCGGGCGTACGTGCTCGGCGTCGAAGTGGCAGGCAAAGGTGCTGCCCTGGCCCACTTCGCTGCGGATTTCCAGGCGGGCCTGGTGCAGGCCCAGGATGTGCTTGACGATGGACAGGCCCAGGCCGGTGCCGCCGCTTTCACGCGAGCGGCTGCTGGACACGCGGTAGAAGCGTTCGGTCAGGCGCGGCAGGTGGTTGGCCGGGATGCCGTAGCCGGTATCGGTGACGGCCAGCACGGCGCCATTGCCTTCGCGGCTGAAGGTCAGGCTGATGCGGCCACCGGCCGGGGTGTAGCGCACGGCATTGGTCAGCAGGTTGGAGAAGGCGCTGTGCAGTTCCTTGTTGGAACCGGCCAGATCCACGCCGGCCTTGTCGTCCACCGTGATGCTGTGGCGGCCCTGGCTGTGGGCCTCGGCTTCGCGCCGCAGCGAAGCCAGCATCGAGGTCATGGCCACGGTTTCCAGCTCGGTGTGCTGCTGCGATTCCAGCCGCGACAGGGTCAGCAGGTCTTCGACCAGCTGCGCCATGCGCTGGGATTGCTTGCGCATCTCCGACAGCATCGGCCCGGTGTCCGGGAAATCCTCCGGGTCCATCATGTCCAGGTAGCCGTGCACCACCGTCAGTGGCGTGCGCAGCTCATGCGAGACATTGGCGACGAAATCGCGGCGTACCTGTTCCAGGTGCAGCAGCTTGGTGACGTCACGTGCGACCAGCAGCCAGTGATGGTCGGAATAGGGGATGAGCCGCAGATGCAGGCGGATGCCGGGGTCCACCGGCGAGTTGGCATCGAGGATGGGCTCGGCATTGCGGCCGCCAGCCAGCCAGTGCGACAGCGGCAAGGGCTGCAGGCGTTCGACCAGCGCCGCGCCCATGTCGGCCGGGTGCTGCAGGCCCAGCAGGCTGGTGGCGGCTTCATTGAACCACTGCACGCGCTGGGTGTTGCGGTCCACCACCACCACCGCATCGGGCAGCGCGGCAGCGGCGGCGCGGTAGCTGCGCAGCATCTCGATCAGGCGGCGCTTGCGCGCACGCATTTCCTGCTGATTGCGGTATAGCAGGCGGTCCAGTTCATTCCATACACCGACACCGCTGGCGGTTTCCCAGCGCTGGCGGGCGGTGAGGCGCAGCAGCACCTGGCGCAGCCGCCAGTAATGCCATGCCAGGATGCCCAATGCGGCAATGGCCACGCTCACTGCCGGGTAGCCGATCATCGCCCCGAATCCCAACGCCAGCAACAGCAACACGGCCACGGTGGCCAGCGTCTTCAACCAGGCGGATCGGAATTTACGGGGCATTGCACTCTCGGGTATTGCAGGTGGATCCGTCGATGTGAACGCTGGTTATAGCACCAAGCGTGGCGGCGCGGCGGCCCGGTTCAGGTCGCCGCGGAAAAGCGGTAGCCGGCACCGCGCACGGTCTGCACCATGTTCTCTGCGGCAAACGGCTCCAGGGTCTTGCGCAGGCGGCGGATATGCACATCGATGGTGCGCTCCTCCACGTACACGCTGCCGCCCCAGACATGGTCCAGCAGCTGCGAACGGGTATAGACGCGCTCGGGGTGGGTCATGAAGAAGTGCAGCAGGCGGTATTCGGTGGGGCCGATCGGTACCGGCACGTCGCCGGCAAATACGCGGTGGGCGGCCCCGTCGATGCGGATGTTGCCGACCCCGACGCTGCCATCTTCGTCGTCGTCACGGGTGCGGCGCATCACTGCGCGGATGCGGGCCAGCAGCTCGCGTGCCGAGAACGGTTTGACCACATAGTCGTCGACACCGGCTTCCAGTCCACCCACGCGGTCGTTCTCCTCGCCACGTGCGGTGAGCATGATGATCGGCACCTCGCGGGTCAGGGCCTCCTTGCGCCAGCGCCGGGCCAGTTCCAGGCCGCTGGTGCCGGGCAGCATCCAGTCCAGCAGGATCATGTCCGGCACGCGGTCGGCAATGGCGGTCTGCGCTTCGAGCGCGTCACCGGCATGCACCGGCTCGTACTCGCCCTTGCGCAGGGCGAAGGCGACCATGTCACGGATCGCGGGTTCGTCGTCGACAATCAGGATGCGTTTCTGCACGTCGTCCTACCGTAATGCCCATCAAGCGGGGGATGCGCCCAGTAGACTACGGTTTGATGACGGGTTTGTGACATCCGGCCGCCATACGGTTGGGGGCCGTGCAGGATGGGTCAGTTGCGTGACATTTCCGGGTCATGCACGCCGAGCCGGCGCATTTCCAGCACGGTCGGCATGATCGACTCGATGCGGGCATCCACCCGGGCGCGGGTCACGTAGTCCAGGCCGGGTTGCTTGAGCAGGGCCTGGAACTGGATCAGGGCCTGTTCCGGGCGGCCATTCAGATAGGCGGCCTCGGCATAGGCTTCGCTGGCCCGGCTGCTGTCACCGGCCAGTTCGCTGGCGCGGGCAAAGGTGGCCTGGAACACCGGATCGTCGGCCGAGCGCGCCAGCAAGGGCCGCAGCATCGCCTGCGCGCGCTGCCCGGCCTCGGTGCCGCCCTGTTCGTTGAGCACGGCGGCGTAGGTGAGGGCGACCGGGCGGTTCTGCGGCAGGCGCTTGATCAAGGCGTCAAAGCGCCGGTTGGCCTCGGCGTGCTGGCCGCTGCGTGACTCGGCCTCGCCCAATGCCAGCTCCACCCACAGATTGTCCGGATGCTCGCTCTCCAGCTGCTGCAGGTCCTGCAGGGCCTGGCGGGTGCCGCTGCCGCCGTCGCGCAGGCGGGCGATGGCCACGCCATAGCGCTGGGCGTCGGTCAGCCCGTCCTTCTGGCTGCGCTTGAGGCCTTCGTATTCGCGGATCAGTTCCGACGGGGTGGGCGCGCTAAGCACGCGCAGGCGCTCGCGGGCCCAGTCGAACAGGCCGCTGGCTCCGCGCGGCATGGCGGCGCCGCCAGCCGGCAGCGACAGCTGCAGCCCGGCCGGCAGCAGGGGATTGGCGCTGCCCAGCGGGTCGCGGCTGGCATCCGGTTCGGACGGGTTGACGCGCTCCTGGCGGACCCCGGTGGGGGTCTGCGTGGTCAGCAGCACGGTGTCCTTCTTCATCTGCTCGGCGCGCGCCTTGGCCTCGCTGATGCGGGTGATGTTGACCGGGTGGGTGCGCAGGAAGTCGGGGGTGGAATAGCCGCCCTCGTTGCCGCGCATGGCCGCGGACATGCGTTCGAAGAAGCCGGCCATCGCATCCACGTCATAGCCACTGCGGGCGAGAGTGCGGATGCCCAGGCGGTCGGCCTCCGATTCGTTGGAACGGGTGAAATTGATCTGGCGCTGCTGCATCAGGCCCATGCCCGAGGTGATCGCGGCCATGGTGGCGTCGCCGGAGGAGTTGCCGCCGGCCTGCTGCGCGGCCACCACCGCTGCCAGCATGCCCAGCAGGATCGGGATCTGGTCGCGCTGGGCCCGCTCAACCCCGCGCAGCACGTGCTGCTGGGTCACGTGGGCAATTTCGTGCGACAGCACCGCAGCCACCTCGTCCTCGCGCTCGGCAGTCAACACCAGGCCGGCATTCATGCCGATATAGCCGCCCAGGGTAGCAAAGGCGTTGATCTGGCGGTCCTTCATCATGAAGAAGGTGTACTTCTGCTGCGGCTGGGCGCTGTTGGAGCCCAGCCGGGTGCCCATGGCATTGAGCCAGTCGTTGACCAGCGGGTCGTCCAGCAGATAACCGTAGTTGCGCAGCTCGCGCAGCATCATGCCGCCGTACTCGGCCTGTCGTGCCGGGGTCAGCAGCTCGCCGGCCGAGGAGCCGATGTCCGGCAGCTTGGTGTCGTCGGCGCGCGACAGGGGCGCAGCGAGCGCCAGGGTGACGGCGGTGGCGAGCAGCAGGGTGCGCAAGCAGGGAAACTCCATCAGGGGCAGGGCGGAGGATGACCGGTAAGCACGGCGCCGGTGTGAAGCACAGGTTAACCTGCTGTGTTCCACCGCTGGCATCGATATCCCGGGCTGTCGGTACCATATACAGACAATGTTTCCAGTCAGGAGTTTCGTTGTGACAACGCAATCCACCACCGGCGGCGTGCCGGAGATCACCATCTACTCCACGGCTGTCTGCCCCTACTGCGTGGCTGCCAAGAACTTCCTGAAGAGCAAGGGCCAGTCCTGGACCGAGGTGCGCATCGACCTGGACCCGGCCGAGCGCGAGAAGATGATGGCCCTGACCAAGCGCACCAGCGTGCCGCAGATCTTCGTCGGCGACGTCCATGTGGGCGGCTATGACGACATGATGGCGCTGCACCGTGCCGGCAAGCTGGAGCCGCTGCTGGCCGGGCAGGGCGCATGAGCGGCAGCGAAAAGGACCGCCTGGCCGAGTTCACCGAGTTCCGCCAGCGCATGAACCAGCGCATCCTGGCCGAGCCCAACCAGGTGGTGCGGCGCTTCTTCGCGCTCGATACCCAGACCTACCAGGCGGGCGCGCTGGATGTGAAGACCAAGGAGCTGCTGGGCCTGGTGGCCTCGCTGGTGCTGCGCTGCGACGACTGCATCAGCTACCACGTGGCGCAGTGCAAGGACGCCGGGGTCAGCCGTGAAGAGTTCTTCGAGACCTTCTCGGTGGGCCTGGTGGTGGGCGGTTCCATCGTCATCCCGCACCTGCGGCGGGCGGTGGACTTCCTGGACCAGCTGGAGAGCGGGGCGGCCGAGGCGCCGGCCGGGCACGACCACAGCTGAACCCCAGACCTTGGTCCAGTTGGGGCTGGCGCGGCTGATCAGGCATAATTGACAGTTGAAACCTTTTCAATCGCGCCGGTATCCGGGCAGCCGGATGGCGCATTCCCTCCTCCCTGTTCGGAATACCTAGAAATGACGCAGACAATCACCGTCATCCGCGGCGATGGCATCGGCCCGGAAATCATGGACGCCACCTTGTTCGTGCTGGACAAGCTTGGTGCAGGCCTGAGCTATGAATTCGCCGACGCTGGCCTGGTCGCACTGGAAAAGCACGGTGAGTTGATCCCGGCTTCCACCCTGGAGTCGATCAAGAAGAACAAGGTCGCCCTGAAGAGCCCGCTGACCACCCCGGTCGGTGGCGGTTTCAGCTCGATCAACGTTGCCCTGCGTCGCCAGTTCGACCTGTACGCGAACGTGCGCCCGGCCATCTCGTTCCCGAACACCAAGTCGCGCTACGAGAACATCAACATGATCACGGTGCGTGAGAACACCGAAGGCGCCTACCTGGCCGAAGGCCAGGAAGTGTCGGCCGACGGCGAGACCGCGTTCTCCGGCACCCGTATCACCCGCAAGGGCTCCGAGCGCATCGTGCGTTATGCCTTCGAACTGGCCAAGAGCACCGGCCGCAAGAAGGTCACCGCCGTGCACAAGGCCAACATCATCAAGTCGACCTCGGGCCTGTTCCTGGACGTGGCACGTGAAGTTGCTGCCAAGTACCCGGAGATCGAGTTCCAGGAAATGATCGTGGACAACGCCTGCATGCAGCTGGTGATGCGTCCGGAGCAGTTCGACATCCTGGTCACCACCAACCTGTTCGGCGACATCATCTCCGACCTGTGCGCCGGTCTGGTCGGCGGCCTGGGCCTGGCCCCGGGTGCCAATATCGGCGCTGATGCGGCGATCTTCGAAGCCGTGCACGGCACCGCGCCGGACATCGCCGGTCAGGGCAAGGCCAACCCGGTCGCGCTGATGCTGGGCGCAGCACAGATGCTGGACCACGTTGGCCAGCCGGAAAATGCCGAGCGCCTGCGCAAGGCCATCGTTGCCACGATGGAAGCCAAGGATTCGCTGACCGGCGACCTGGGCGGCACCGGCACCACCATGGGCTTCGCCCAGGCCATCGCCAGCCGCATCTGATTGCTGCTGCGGTAGTGCGTGGTACAGAAAACGGAGCGCGCAAGCGCTCCGTTTTCGTTGATGTTTCGTTGATGTAGTGCCGAGCCATGCTCGGCAGAAGCTTTGGGCCAGATGTAGTGCCGAGCCATGCTCGGCAGGGGCCTTCCCAGGGTCAGCTGTGGCGCCAAATCATGTTCGGCTGTGGGATTACCGATAAGGCCTCTGCCGAGCATGGCTCGGCACTACAGAACTACAAAGGGCGCCCAATGGGCGCCCTTTGCATGCAACCTGCAGCAACCGCGTCAGTTGCGCGACTGCAACTTCGACAGCAGGCGCAGGAACTCGATGTACAGCCACACCAGGGTGACCATCAGGCCGAATGCGCCGTACCACTCCATGTACTTGGGGGCGCCGGCTTCCACGCCGCTTTCGATGAAGTCGAAATCCAGCACCAGGTTCAGCGCGGCAATCACCACCACGAACAGGCTGAAGCCGATGCCGATCAGGCCCGACTCGTGGATATAGGGGAGGTTGATGTTGAAGAAGCCAAGCACGATGGTGGCCAGATAGACCAGAGCGATGCCGCCGGTTGCGGCAACCACGCCCAGCTTGAAGTTCTCGGTGGCCTTGATCAGGCCGCTGCGGTAGGCGAACAGCAGTGCGAACAGCGTGCCGAAGGTCAGGATCACCGCCTGGAACACGATCCCATTGAAGCGTGCTTCATAGATGGCCGAGATCGAGCCCAGGAACAGGCCTTCGGCCAGGGCGTACAGCGGGGCGCTGACCGGCGCCCAGCTCTTCTTGAAAATGGTCACCAGTGACAGGATGAAGCCGACGATCATGCCGCCCCACAGGTACAGCTTGGCGGCCGGCAGCAGCTCGCCGTTCGCGCCCAGCGTGCCGTTCCAGGCAAACGCAGCGGTGAGCACCGCCAGCACCAGCAGGATGCCGGTCTTGTTGACGGTGCCGTTGATGCTCATCGCATCGGCCCCGCGTGACACCACGCTGCCGTTGCCAAGGTCGAGGAAGGTGGATTCGGAAAGGGCAGGGTTGCCGCTGCGCATGCAAGTCTCCGTTGCGGATGTAAGGGGCGGGTACTGCGCCAAGCATACCCGTATCAATCGAAGTGAAATTTACCGTTGACAGACCGGGCTGCAGTTACGACAATAGCCGACCTTTCCGGGGCACCGGAGAGATTCACCGCCGGGGTATAGCGCAGTCTGGTAGCGCGCCTGCTTTGGGAGCAGGATGTCGGGGGTTCGAATCCCTCTACCCCGACCATCCAATGCACCAAGCGCGCGTTGGAATGCGACAATCCGGTCAGAGCGCCCGTAGCTCAACTGGATAGAGCACCGGCCTTCTAAGCCGGCGGTTACAGGTTCGATTCCTGTCGGGCGCGCCATATGGTGCATGCGGCAGGTGTGTTTCAGGTTTCAGTGGTGGCTGTAGCTCAGTTGGTTAGAGTACCGGATTGTGATTCCGGTGGTCGGGGGTTCGAATCCCCTCAGCCACCCCACTGTTTCAAGGCTTCGGAGTGAAATCCGGGCTTGCAAAAAAAGTCAGGTTGCTGCAGTATATGCCTCCTGATTTTCAGGGCTGTTAGCTCAGTTGGTAGAGCAGTTGACTCTTAATCAATAGGTCCAAGGTTCGAATCCTTGACAGCCCACCAAATCAAGAAAGCCGTTGGAGTACTCCAGCGGCTTTCTCTTTTTATGTAAGCCCAGTGTTTTGGGCGGGTGCGTAAGACACTCACATAGTGTAGAATTCACCTCGAAGTTTCAGGGCTGTTAGCTCAGTTGGTAGAGCAGTTGACTCTTAATCAATAGGTCCAAGGTTCGAATCCTTGACAGCCCACCAAGTTCAAAGCCATCGGCGTAAGTCGGTGGCTTTTTTCTTGCACGGCACGATGTGTTCAGCCCGGCTTCCGCTTTGTCGGCGGGCCTGCAACAATGCGCACCTGAACCGGTATTGCGAAAGTGGCGGAATTGGTAGACGCCCTGGATTTAGGTTCCAGTGCCGCAAGGCGTGGGGGTTCGAGTCCCCCCTTTCGCACCAGTACCCGGTCTGTCCTGCCCGCCCGGGCACCCTCCGACTGCCCTGAATGGCCGGCAACTGCTGGCGGCGGCAGCCGTTATCAGCGAAACTAGAGGGCTGCGGCCAAAATCCGCGTCTCACGTCGTATCAACCACCACATCGTGCCGGGGGCCGTCGCCACCGGTGGCAGGAGTCAACATGCAAGCTTCGATCGAATCCACCGGCAACCTGGAACGCCGCCTGAGCTTCTCGCTGCCGGCCGACCGTCTGCAGACCCATATCAACGGTCGCCTGGGCGAAATCGCGCGCACCGCGCGCATCAAGGGTTTCCGCCAGGGCAAGGTGCCGACCAAGGTGATCGAACAGCGTTTTGGCTCGCAGGTGCGCGCCGAGGCGATGGACGGCCTGCTGCGCGAAACCTTCGACGCCGCGCTGCGCGAGCATGCGCTGCGCATTGCTGGCAACCCGCGCATCGACAAGGCAGGTGAAGGCGAGTTCGATTTCGTCGCCACCGTCGAGCTGATCCCGGACTTCGGCGATGTCGACGTGACCAAGCTGACCGTCGTGCGCCACACCGCTGAAATCAGCGATGCCGACATCGACCAGATGATCGAGAACCTGCGCGCCCAGCGCCGTACCTGGAAGCCGGTGGCGCGTGGCGCCCAGGAAGGCGATCTGGTTGGCCTGGAAACCTGGTCGCAGGCGGGCGATGAGCGTCTGCCGGCCGAAGGCGTCGAAAAGGGCACCATCGTGATTGGCCAGGGCATGATGTTCGACCAGATCGAAAAGGGCCTGATCGGCCTGGCCAAGGGTGAGGAAAAGACCCTGGACGTCGAGTTCCCGGCTGACTGGCGTGTGCCGGCGCTGGCGGGCAAGATCGTGCAGGTCACGGTCAAGGCCACCGAAGTGTCCGAGCAGGAAGTGCCGGCCGTGGACGCCGCCTTCATCAAGAGCTTTGGCGTAAAGAATGGCGATGTGGAGCAGTTCCGCGCCGACATCCGTTCCAACCTGGAGCGCGAGCTCAAGGGTGCGCTGATGAACCGCCTGCGCCGTGAAGTGGGTGAGCAGCTGATTGCCGCCTATTCCTCGGTCGAGCTGCCGCCGCGTCTGGTCGAGGGTGAAGCCCGCTCGATGCTGGCCCAGCAGGTTGATGCCATCCGCCGCCAGGGCGGCAACCCGGGCGAAATCCCGGCCGATGCGCACGAAGGTTTCAAGGACGCTGCTTCCAAGCGCGTGCTGGTTGGCCTGCTGGTCGGTGAAGTGGCCCGCAAGAACGAGCTGCGCCTGGACCCGAAGCGCCTGAACGAAACCATGCGCCTGATCGCCTCCACCTACGAAGAGCCGGAACAGGTCATTGAGATGTACCGCAATGACCCCCAGCTTATGGCTGGCCTGCAGAACCGCGTGATGGAAGAGCAGGTGATCGACTGGATCGCCGAGCGTGCCCAGCACACCGAGCAGGCCTTGACGTTCCAGGAAGCCATCCGCCAGTAAGCTGGTGGCGTTTGATCCCCGCGCCCTGGCGCGGGGAGTCCACTCCCAAGTACAGGTGCCTCACGAAATGGACAACCGAGCCAAAGCATTGAACATGGTTCCGATGGTGGTCGAGCAGACCAGCCGCGGCGAGCGCGCCTACGACATCTATTCGCGCCTGCTCAAGGAGCGCCTGATTTTCCTGGTGGGTCCGATCGACGACCACATGGCGAACCTGGTGGTCGCGCAGCTGCTGTTCCTGGAAGCGGACAACCCGGAAAAGGACATCAGCATCTACATCAACTCGCCCGGTGGCGTGGTCACCGCCGGCATGGCGATCTACGACACCATGCAGTACATCAAGCCTGACGTGAGCACCATCTGCGTCGGCCAGGCGGCCTCGATGGGCGCGCTGCTGCTGGCGTCCGGTGCAGCAGGCAAGCGCTATGCACTGCCGAACTCGCGGGTGATGATCCACCAGCCGCTGGGCGGCTTCCAGGGCCAGGCCACGGATATCGATATCCACGCCCGTGAAATCCTGACCCTGCGTTCGCGCCTGAACGAGGTGCTGGCCAAGCACACCGGCCAGTCGCTGGAGACCATCGCGCGCGATACCGAGCGCGATAACTTCAAGAGCGCGGCCGATGCCATGGCCTATGGCCTGGTCGATCAGGTGCTGGAACGCCGTCCGGACGAGTCGATCCAGCCGGCCTGAGTTTGCAAGTAGCCGAAAATACGGCGTTTTTTGCAGGGTCGGAACTGGACTGGCGTCCATCCGGCCCTGTGCTATTCTCGAATTTGAACCCCCTGTTCAGAGGGGGAAGCAACTGGGTAAGCGAAGCATGAGCGAAGACCGGCAAGGTCGTACCGGGGACAGCAGCGGCAAGATTCTGTACTGCTCGTTCTGCGGCAAGAGTCAGCACGAAGTTCGTAAGCTGATCGCGGGCCCGAGCGTGTTCATCTGCGATGAATGCGTTGAGCTGTGCAACGACATCATCCGCGAGGAACTTGAGGAAAAGGCGCAGTCGGCGCGCAGCTCGCTGCCCAAGCCGCGCGAGATCCTCGAGGTCCTGGACCAGTATGTGATTGGCCAGAACCGCGCCAAGCGCACGCTGGCGGTTGCGGTGTACAACCACTACAAGCGCATCGAGAGCCGTCAGAAGAGTGACGACGTCGAGCTGTCCAAGTCCAACATCCTGCTGGTCGGCCCGACCGGCTCGGGCAAGACGCTGCTGGCCGAAACGCTGGCGCGCCTGCTCAACGTGCCGTTCACCATGGCCGATGCAACCACGCTGACCGAAGCCGGTTACGTGGGCGAGGACGTGGAGAACATCATCCAGAAGCTGCTGCAGAAGTGCGACTACGACGTCGAGAAGGCACAGCAGGGCATCGTCTACATCGACGAAATCGACAAGATCTCACGCAAGAGTGAGAACCCGTCGATCACCCGTGATGTGTCCGGCGAAGGCGTGCAGCAGGCCCTGTTGAAGCTGATCGAAGGCACGGTTGCCAGCGTCCCGCCGCAGGGTGGCCGCAAGCACCCGCAGCAGGAGTTCCTGCAGGTCGACACCAAGAACATCCTGTTCATCTGCGGCGGCGCGTTTGCCGGCTTGGACAAGGTGATCCAGGCGCGTTCCTCGGACAGCAGCAGCATCGGCTTCGGTGCCAAGGTCAAGAGTTCCGAGCGCAAGCAGGAAATGGGCAAGGTGCTGGCCGAAGTGGAGCCGGAAGACCTGATCAAGTTCGGCCTGATTCCGGAATTCGTCGGCCGCCTGCCGGTGGTCGCGACCCTGGAAGAGCTGGACGAGCCGGCCCTGATCAAGATCCTGACCGAGCCCAAGAACGCCATCACCAAGCAGTTCAAGAAGCTGTTCGAGATGGAGAACGTGGAGCTGGAGTTCCGCCCGGACGCCTTGTCGGCCATCGCCAAGAAGGCGCTCAAGCGCAAGACCGGTGCCCGTGGCCTGCGTACCATCGTCGAATCGGTATTGCTGGACACCATGTACGACCTGCCGTCGCAGGAAAATGTCAGCAAGGTGGTGGTGGACGAATCGGTCATCGAGAACAAATCCGAGCCGTATATCGTCTACCAGACGCCGCCTGAGCCGGCCAAGGCTGCCTCCGGCGACTGAGCTGGGGGAGGGGCAGGGTGAACGGGGTAGTGCCCATTCATCCGTCCGCGCCGCAAGGCTCTTGCAACACTCCGCCGATGGCCCCATAACGGGGCCATCGGCTTTTTTATTCAGCCTCCACCGAATTCCACGGAGCCCCCCATGGCCCAGTCCAAACTCGAAGTTCTCGACCTGCCGGTCCTGCCACTGCGTGACGTGGTGGTGTTCCCGCACATGGTCATTCCCCTGTTCGTGGGCCGTGACAAGTCCATGCAGGCGCTGGAGCGTGCCATGGAGGCGGACAAGCGCATCCTGCTGCTGGCGCAGAAGTCCGCCGAAACCGATGATCCAGCCGCCGCCGACCTGTACACCGTTGGCACCCTGGCGCAGGTACTGCAGCTGCTGAAGCTGCCCGACGGCACCATCAAGGTGTTGGTCGAAGGCCTGTCGCGCGTGGCTGTGGACAAGGTCTATGAGCAGGACGGTGCCCTGCAGGGCCACGGCGTGGAGATTGAATCCGACGAATCGCGCGAGCCGCGCGAGATCGAGGCGATCGCACGCTCGCTGATGTCGCTGTTCGAGCAGTACGTCAAGACCAACCGCAAGCTGCCGCCGGAGCTGTTGCAGACCCTGGCCGGCATCGAGGAACCCGCGCGCCTGGCCGACACCATCGCCGCGCATATCGGCGTGCGCCTGGCCGACAAGCAGAAGCTGCTGGAAACCCTGCAGATCGGCGACCGTCTGGAAATGCTGGTTGGTCTGGTCGATGGCGAGATCGACGTGCAGCAGCTGGAAAAGCGCATCCGCGGCCGGGTCAAGTCGCAGATGGAAAAGAGCCAGCGCGAGTACTACCTCAACGAGCAGATGAAGGCCATCCAGAAAGAACTGGGTGACCTGGATGAAGCGCCCGGCGAGATGGAAGAACTGGCGCGCAAGATTGCCGAAGCCGGCATGCCCAAGCCGGTCGAGACCAAGGCCAAGAACGAGCTCAACAAGCTCAAGCAGATGTCGCCGATGTCGGCCGAAGCCGCGGTCGTGCGCAACTATCTGGAATGGCTGCTGGGCGTGCCGTGGAAGAAGCGCACCAAGGTCCGTAAGGATCTGAAGGTCGCCCAGGACACGCTGGACGCCGACCATTACGGCCTGGACAAGGTCAAGGATCGCATCCTTGAATACCTCGCCGTGCAGTCGCGGGTGAAGCAGATGAAGGGCCCGATCCTGTGCCTGGTCGGTCCGCCGGGCGTGGGCAAGACCTCGCTGGGTCAGTCCATTGCCAAGGCCACCAACCGCAAGTTCGTGCGCATGAGCCTGGGCGGTGTGCGTGACGAGGCCGAGATCCGTGGCCATCGCCGCACCTATGTCGGCTCGATGCCGGGCCGCATCGTGCAGAACCTTAACAAGGTCGGCAGCAAGAACCCGCTGTTCGTGCTGGATGAGATCGACAAGATGTCGATGGATTTCCGCGGCGACCCGTCCTCGGCCCTGCTCGAAGTGCTGGACCCGGAACAGAACAACGCCTTCAACGATCATTACCTCGAGGTCGACCTGGACCTGAGCGAAGTGATGTTCGTGGCTACCTCCAACTCCTTGAACATTCCCGGCCCGCTGCTGGACCGCATGGAAGTGATCCGCATCCCGGGTTACACCGAGGACGAGAAGCTCAACATCGCCACCCGCTACCTGGTGCCCAAGCAGCTCAAGGCCAATGGCCTGAAGGTGGAGGAGCTGGCCATCGAGGAAGACGCCATCCGCGGCATCGTGCGCTATTACACGCGCGAATCCGGTGTGCGCAACCTTGAGCGCGAAATCGCCAAGATCTGCCGCAAGGTGGTCAAGGAAATCGCCCTGGCAGGCCCGCAGCCGGTCAAGAAGGCGGCCAAGAAGACTGCGAAGAAGGCCAAGGCGCTGGTGGTGGTCGATGCCGCCAACCTGGACAAGTACCTGGGCGTGCAGCGCTTCGACTTCGGCCGTGCCGAGGAAGAGAACGAGATCGGCCTGGTCACCGGCCTGGCCTGGACCGAAGTCGGCGGCGACCTGCTGCAGATCGAGTCGACGCTGATCCCGGGCAAGGGCGCGGTGACGCTGACCGGCCAGCTGGGCAATGTGATGAAGGAATCGGCGACGGCGGCCTTGTCGGTGGTGCGTGCACGTGCCGAGTCGCTGGGTATCGACGTGGATTTCCTGCAGAAGCACGACGTGCACCTGCACGTGCCCGACGGTGCCACGCCGAAGGACGGCCCCAGTGCCGGCATCGCGATGGTGACCTCGCTGGTGTCCACGCTGACCAAGGTGCCGGTCAAGGCCGAAGTGGCGATGACCGGCGAGATCACCCTGCGTGGCCGCGTCACCGCCATCGGTGGTTTGAAGGAAAAGCTGCTGGCCGCGCTGCGCGGTGGCATCCGTACCGTCATCATCCCCGAGGAGAACCGCAAGGACCTGGCCGACATCCCGGCCAATGTCACCCGCGACCTGACCATCGTGCCGGTGAAGTGGATCGATGAAGTGCTGGATATCGCGCTGGCAACGCCGCTGGCACCGAAGAAGGCCGGCAAGAATGCGCAACGCGTCGCAGTTCGAGGCAAGTCGAAGGCAGCTCCGGCTGCGCGCGTCAAGCATTGAAATGTGAACGCAAAACCCCTCGAAACCCGCGTCATTACTGGCTTTTCAGCTTGCGCGGGTAGGGGGGCGCTGGTATAAAAGTGCCACTCACGCATCGGCTTATTTTGATGGCGTGTTTGCAGGATCTTCCGGCAGCTGGCGTCTTGGGGCGTACGGTTGCCACCCAAATAATTCCGCGGATTTGCCGCAAAGGGAGTTTTACAGAATGAACAAGACCGAATTGATTGATGGCGTTGCCGCTGCTGCTGACCTGTCCAAGGCCGAAGCTGGCCGTGCAGTTGACGCTGTCATCGCCGAGATCACCAAGGCCCTGAAGAAGGGTGATGCCGTGACTCTGGTGGGCTTCGGTACGTTCCAGGTTCGTGCACGCGCTGAGCGCACCGGCCGCAATCCGAAGACCGGCGAAGAGATCAAGATCGCCGCTGCAAAAAATCCTGCCTTCAAGGCTGGTAAAGCTCTGAAGGACGCTGTAAACTAAGCGGCTCAGCTAGGGTGCTTAGCTCAGCGGTAGAGCGTCTCCCTTACACGGAGAGGGTCGGGGGTTCGAAACCCTCAGCACCCACCAGTTAAGCGCCAAAGCAGTACAGATTTGAAAGTGTGGAGCGGTAGTTCAGCTGGTTAGAATGCTGGCCTGTCACGCCGGAGGTCGCGGGTTCGAGTCCCGTCCGCTCCGCCAGTTTCAATCTGGCCCCTGAGAAATCAGGGGCCTTGTTTTCTCAAACACCTCGGGTGCGGGAAAACAGAAGAATTAAATGTGGAGCGGTAGTTCAGCTGGTTAGAATGCTGGCCTGTCACGCCGGAGGTCGCGGGTTCGAGTCCCGTCCGCTCCGCCATTTAATCCAGTCACTCTTCGGAGTGCGCACCCCGGGAAACCGCGGTGGTCGAGTCAAACGCGGAGCGGTAGTTCAGCTGGTTAGAATGCTGGCCTGTCACGCCGGAGGTCGCGGGTTCGAGTCCCGTCCGCTCCGCCAGTTGTCTCAAAGCCCTCGGCGCAAGCCGGGGGCTTTTCTTTTGCGGGTACGGGCAGGCGCCCGAGTTGGGCGCGGGGCGGGAAGCGGGTTAAACTGCCCGGCTCGCCACTCAGGCCTAGATTTGCCCATGCTGCAGAAACTTCGCGACAAGACCTCAGGCTGGATCGTTACCGTGATCATGGGCCTGTTGATGATCCCGTTCCTGTTCGTGATCGACAACAGCTACCTCGGTGGCGTCGGCGCACAGAACGTGGCCAAGGTATCGGCACCGCCGAGCTGGTGGCGTTCGGCGCCGTCGTGGTGGCCGATGTCGTTCCTGTGGAACCACCACGAGATCAGCGTGGAAGACTTCCGTACGCGCTTTGAACAGGCGCGTATGCAGGCCCGCGAGCAGCAGGGCGACAACTTCGACCCGCGCCAGTTCGAAACCACCGAGAACAAGCTGGCCGTGCTGGATCAGCTGGTGGACGAGCAGGTAGTGCGCCTGGCTGCCGAAGACGCGCACATCGTCATTGGCGACAAGGCCGTGCGTGATTACATCACCGCCATCCCGGCCTTCCAGAAGGACGGCAAGTTCGATGCGGACCAGTACCGCCTGACCTTGGCACAGGGCAATCCGCCGCGTACGCCGGACATGTTCGACCAGCTGGTGCGTACCAGCCTGCAGCAGTCGATCATTCCCACCGCCTTGGCGCAGTCCGGTTTCACCACCAAGGGCGAGGCCGAGCGCCTGCTCAAGCTGCTGGGTGAAACCCGCGACGTCGAGTTCGGCATGTTGCCGGCACCGGCGGCCGATACCGCCGCCGTCAGCGATGCCGAGGTGGAGCAGTGGTACAAGTCGCATCCGAAGGATTTCCTGCAGCCGGAAACCGTCGCACTTGAGTATGTCGAGCTCAACGCCGCAACCCTGCCGGCGGCGACCGCTGCCGACGAAGCAACGCTGCGTCATCGCTATGAAGAAGAGAAGGCGCGCTTTGTTACCGCCGACCAGCGCCTGGCATCGCACATCCTGATCAGCGCCGGCAGCGATGCCGCCTCGCAGCAGGCTGCCGAGGCCAAGGCAGCCAAGCTGGCTGCCGAAGCCAAGCAGGGTGCCGACTTCGCCGCATTGGCCAAGGCCAACTCGGATGATCCGGGTTCCAAGGATGCCGGTGGCGACCTGGGTTGGGTCGAGAAGGGCGTGATGGTCAAGCCGTTCGAAGACGCACTGTTCGCCATGAAAGCAGGCGATGTGGTTGGCCCGGTCAAGACCGAGTTCGGCTACCACGTGCTGAAGCTGCGCGAGATCAAGGGCGGCGAAGGCCGTTCCTTCGAGGAAGTGCGCGACCAGTTGGCTGCCGAGCAGCTGCAGGCCGACACCGAAAAGGCTTTCAGTGAGTTCAGCGGCCGCCTGGTCGACCTGGTCTACAAGAACCCGACCGCGCTGGAGCCGGCGGCCAAGGAAGTCGGTATCCCGGTGCAGACCATGGGTCCGTTCACCCGCGCCACCGCTACTGGCATCGCAGCCAACCCGGCGGTGTTGAAGGCGGCGTTCTCCGACACGCTGACCGAAGACGGCACGGTGAGCGATCCGATCGAGATCGGCCCGAACCACAGCGTGATGATCCGCGTTACCGCGCATACCCCGGAGCAGGCCACGCCGCTGGCCCAGGCCAAGGACAAGGTGATTGCCGCCGTGCGTGCGCATCGTGCCGAGGAAGCGTCCAAGAAGGCCGCCGACGCGCTGCTGGCCAAGTTGAATGGTGGCCAGACGCTGCAGGCACTGGCCGCTGCCGAGCAGCTGCAGCTGTTGCCGGTCCCGGGCCTGCCGCGCGGCGCACCGATGCCGAGCGAAGCCGCCAACCGCGCAGTGTTCAGCGCGGCACCGCCGGCCGCTGACAAGCCCAGCTATGGCAAGGTCGCACTGGAAGACGGCCGCTATGCGGTGTTCGCGGTGACCAAGGTCACCCCGGGCAACGTCGCCGAAGTGCCGGAACAGCAGCAGGCCATGCTCAAGCAGCAGCTGAGCCAGATTGACGGCGCCGCTGCCGCCAAGGCCTATGTCGATGGCATGCGCAAGCGTTACAAGGTGCAGGTGCAGGAATCCCAGCTCTGATAGCGGGTGGCACACGCTTCGGAAAGCCCGGTCTCTGACCGGGCTTTTTTGTTTGTGCATGTGGCGCGCTGGCAGCGGCGTTGCCGAGCGTGGCTCGGCACTACCGTGTCAGGCGCGTGGCTATGCCTATGTTGGTGGCAAGCGCAGGCGCTGCAAGGTGCATAAATCCTGGTTCTGATAGCGGGTGGCATATGCCTCGGAAAGCCCGGTCGATGGCCGGGCTTTTTTGCGCATGTGACGTGCTGGTGTTGGCGGCAGGGGCGCTGCCGAGCATGGCTCGGCACTACCGTGTCGGGAGCGCTCCTGGCGTTGGCAGTTGCGCGCGCCGCAGGGCCGGGCAGATGCGTGCGATACGGGGTGAAGGCAGCTCTGCGGCTGACGTCATTCCGGGCCGGGCAAAAAATACCCGGCACGTGGCCGGGCATTCGTGGCGAGGCGAGCGCTGGTCTCAGCGCACTTCCTCGTAGCGCAACACCATGCCGGGGCGCAGCACGGCACTGGCGTCCAGATTGTTGAACGACAGCAGGGTCTTCACCGAGATGCCGTAACGGCGGGCGATGGTCCAGGCCGATTCGCCGCTGCGCACGGTGTGGCGGCGGGTGCTGTTGCTGCTGGTGGACGCAAGCGCCCGCGCGTTGCCAGTGGATGCGGAAGCGGGCGTGGCTGCTGCCGCCGGTGCCGCCGTGCTGGCCAGCAGGGTGCCGGTTTCAGTGGCGGCCGCCATGTCGTCGGTACCAATGGCAGCAGCCGGAACCAGCACGCGGGTGCCGGCGCGGGAGCTGGTCAGTGCCGGGTTGAGCCGGGCGATACGGGCCGGGTCCAGCGCGTTCTGTGCCGACCACGCGGCCAGCGTGGTATTGGCTGGCAGCGTATGGCCCTTGAGAATGGGGACCGGCCGATCCAGTGCGGCCATTACATCCGGGTTGTTCTCCGACTGCTCGAGCACGCAGGCCAGCGCATGCAGTTTCTCGACATAGGCGTAGGTGATCGGCGACAGCCCAGGCAGTTCGGCTGCATTGGCATTCTGCGCGTTCATGCCGCCACGGCGCAGCGATTGCAGGATGCGGTACTCGCCGGCGTTGTAGGCCATCACCGCCAACTGCCAGTCGCCAGCAAACATGCCGTGCAGGGTCTTCAGGTAGCGGACTGCGGCGCGGGTGGAATCCACTGCGGACAGGCGGCCGTCATAGCCGCTTTCCATCGGCACGCGGTGGTTGCGGGCGGTGGTGGCGATGAACTGCCACAGTCCGGCCGGGCCGCTGGCATTGCGGGCGCCGGGGCGGTAGCCGCTTTCCACGAACGGGATGAGCGCGAACTCGGTGGGCAGGCCGGCACTGCGCAGCTCATCGACCACATAGCCAAACAGCGGCAGCGCGTCGTCCTCTACATTGCCAAGGCGCGCCGGTGCGTGCGCGAACTGCTTGCGCCAGCGTGGGCTGGTGGCCTCGGCATCGCACTGCGGCGCGGCCAGGCCCTCGCGGAAATTGGCGAAGATCTCGCGGCCGTTGCGGTGGGTGGGTTCCGGCAGCGAGGCCGGATCCAGTGGCAACACGCCCAAGGTGCCGATGTTCTGGCTCAGGCCGTGGCTGACCGGCAGTGACTGGGCGCTGGCAATGCTGCTGGTGGCGCCGAGCAACAGCCCCAGCGCCACTGCGAGGGTATGCCCCCTCACGCGCGGAAACCGTCTTTCCACCGCCGCAATTCGGCGAACACTTCCACCTCGTCGGTGGGCGCGCGGCCAAGCCGAGCGCTTACCGCTTCAACGATCGCCGCATCGGCGGTACGCAGGAACGGGTTGCATTGCAGTTCAACCGCCAATGCGGCGGGAACGGTAGGACGGGAACGGCTGCGCATGTCCATGGCTTCCTGTTGGCGGCGTTGCAATGCCGCGTTGGTGGGATCGACATGCCGCGCGAACACGGCATTGGCCAGCGTGTATTCGTGCCCGCAGCAGACCCATGTCTGCGGGGGCAGGGCGGCCATTCGCTTGAGCGAGGCCAGCATCTGGGCGGGCGTACCTTCGAACATGCGCCCACAGCCCAGGCTGAACAGCATGTCGCCACTGAACAGATGGTTGTGGCCCAGATACGCGATGTGGCTGCGGGTATGACCGGGAACGTCCATCACGGTGAAGCCGAAGCCTGACAATTCTACCCGGTCGCCGTCGCCGACCCGTTCACATTCCATTGCGATGCGTTCATCTTCGGGGGCGAACACGCGCAGGCGCGGCCAGCGCTGGCGCAGTTCGGCCACGCCGCCGATATGGTCGTCGTGGTGATGGGTAAGCAGCACCGCGGCGGGCTGCATGCCCTGCGCGGCGGCCTCCAGTACCGGCGCTGCCTGGCCCGGGTCGACGAACACAGTCAGGCCATCGGGCGTTTGCAGCGCCCAGATGTAATTGTCCTGGAATGCAGGCAGGGCGGTCAGTCGCATAGAATTGGAAAATGCCTGCCGCCCCGTTCCCCCGTCAAGCTGCAGTCTCGGCCTGGTTTGAGAAGCCCGGGGCGCAGGCGATGCGGGATTGGGAGCATCGCTACCTGGCTGAACAATTGCGCGGATTTCCGTCGCAGCCGTGGTTGTGGCTGGGGCCCAGCGCCAGTTGGCTGCCGCAAACCGCCCCGGCGGGCCGTGGCCTGCGCCTGCACCGCAGTACCGACGGCCAGCAATGGGCCGGCCAGTTGCGCTGCGGCTTGCCGCTGCCGTTGCCGGCCGAAGCGGTCAAGGTGATCGTCATCCAGCATGCCGCGCCGACCGATCTGGAGGCACTGCTGTCCGAATGCGGACGGGTGCTGATGCCGGGCGGGCGGGTCTGGATGACCCTGCTCAACCGCTGCAGTCCCTACCGGGCGCACTGGCAATGGCAGGGCGCGCGGCCGCCGTCGGTGGGGCGCTGCCAGGCCTTGTTGGCACGGCAGGGCATACGCGCCCGCTCGTTGCGGCACTATGGCCCGCTATGGCAGCAGACCAGTGCCCCGCCGGGTACCGCGTTGCCGGTGCTGCGCGCCCTGTGCGTGCTGGAAGCAGAAAAACGAAGTGAGGCATTCATCGGGCCAACCCCGCTCAAGGTGGCATGGCGCAACCCGGTGGCGACCTGAAATCCAACGGAAGAACATGAAGTCAATCGAAGTACATACCGACGGCGCCTGCCTCGGCAATCCTGGCCCCGGTGGCTGGGCGGCGCTGTTGCGCTACAAGGGGCACGAGCGAGAGTTGGCTGGCGGCGAAGGCCATACCACCAACAACCGCATGGAGCTGATGGCCGCGATCATGGGCCTGGAAACCCTCACCGAGCCCTGTGAGATCGTGCTGCACACCGATTCGCAGTACGTGCGCCAGGGCATCACCGAGTGGATGGGCGGCTGGGTGCGGCGCAACTGGAAGACCGCCGGCGGCGACCCGGTCAAGAACCGCGACCTGTGGGAGCGCCTGCATGCGGCCACCCAGCGGCACCGGATCGACTGGCGCTGGGTGAAGGGGCATTCCGGCGACCCGGACAACGAACGCGTGGACCAGTTGGCCCGCGATGCGGCAATCCGCGTGCGCGCTGACGCCGCAGCGAATGGAGTGGGCTGATGCGGCAGATCGTGCTTGATACCGAAACCACCGGCCTGGAATGGAAGAAGGGCAACCGCGTGGTCGAAATTGGCTGCGTCGAGTTGCTGGAGCGGCGCCCGAGTGGCAACAATTTCCACCGTTATCTGAAGCCGGACTGCGACTTTGAATCCGGCGCGGCGGAAGTGACCGGCCTGTCGCTGGACTTCCTTGCCGACAAGCCGCGCTTCGAGGAAGTCGTGGATGAGTTCCTGGCCTATGTGGACGGGGCCGAGCTGATCATCCACAACGCCTCGTTCGACATGGGCTTCCTCGAGAACGAGATGACCCTGGCCGGGCGCGGCCGGCTGGCCAGCCGGGTGACGGTGACCGATACCCTGGCAATGGCGCGCGAGCGTTATCCGGGCCAGCGCAACTCGCTGGATGCGCTGTGCAAGCGCCTGGGCGTGGACAATGCCCACCGCACCCTGCATGGCGGTCTGCTGGATGCGCAGATCCTGGCCGACGTCTATATCGCCTTGACCTCGGGCCAGGAAGAGATCGGCTTTGGCCTGCCTGAAGCGGAAGCCGCCGCCGGTGGTGCGGCCGCGCAGGCGTTCGACAGCGCGGTATTGCTGCCACGCCCGCGGGTGGTGGTTACCGCATCGGAGCAGGAAGCGCACGAGGCGCGGCTGGCCAGGCTGCGCAAGAAATCCGGCCACGCCTGGTGGGATGGCGAGCGCCAGCCGGATCCGGAACCGGCCTGAAGCCGGCAGGGCCCGCTGCCGTCAGTGGCAGCGGACCAGGATGACGGTGATGTTGTCCGAGCCGCCGCCATCCAGTGCGGCGGCGACCAGCGCATCCACACATTCCTGTGCGCTGCAGTCGGCGTGTCCGAGGGTCTCGGCCAGGCCTGCGTCGTCCACTTCCTCGGTGAGGCCATCGCTGCACAGCAGCAGTTGCATGCCCGGGCGCAGTTCGCCGGTCATGGTGGCGACATTGAGGTGGGCCGGGTCGGTCACGCCCAGGGCCTGGGTCACGACATTGCGGTGCGGATGGGCGCGTGCCTGCTCGGTGGTGAGCGTGCCTTGGGCGATCAACTCTTGCACGTAGCTGTGGTCCTGGCTGAGCTGGGCCAGCTTGCCGTCACGCCACAGGTAGGCGCGGCTGTCGCCCACCCACGCCACTTCAAAGCGATTGCCCTGCACCCGCGCGGCGACCACGGTGGTGCCCATCGGCAGGCTGTCGTTACGGCGACGCGAGGTACGGATGATCTCTTCGTCGGCGGTGCGGATGGCCTGCACCAGCGGCGCGCCATTGCGGACCTCGCGGACGATGGTTTCGCGGGCCAACGCGCTGGCAACCTCGCCACAGGCATGGCCGCCCATGCCATCAGCCACCAGCCACAGGCCAAGCTCACCGTCACCGTAGTAGGTGTCTTCATTGAGCTGGCGGCGCAGGCCGGCGTGGCTTAAATGTCCGAATTCGATCATGGGTGCCCGGATGGGCCGTATATCAACAGGAGATGCGTTGCATCATCGCGTTCATGGAAGTGTAGGGCAAGCACTGTGACCGCCCGGCGCAAATGCTGGAAAGCGCGCGTTGTGCCTGCGCGCAGGACGGTTTGTGAAAAAACCGCTTGTCGAAGATGGCGATGCCCTTTATCATGCGCAGCCCGGTTCGCCGGGGACCATCTGGAGAGGTGGCAGAGCGGTTGAATGTACCTGACTCGAAATCAGGCAGGCGTTTATAGCGCCTCGGGGGTTCGAATCCCCCCCTCTCCGCCAGATACTTGAACTAAGCCCTTGATATTCAAGGGCTTTTTTCATACCTGTAGTTTATGGCGTGCCATCTGGTATGCCATGAGAAGCTGGCTGCTGCTGGACCATTCTGGACGTAGGTCACCTGCAATCGATTCAGCTGCCCGGCTGGTCACGGCGTTCGCATGCAAGCGGGGCCTGGCGTGGCTCCCTTGCATCACTTTATGTCGATGGCACACAAGTGCGTTGGATCTGCGCCGCAAAGCGTCTTGATCGGTTGCATCGACCTTCCTACAAGCTCAAAACTCACTGTTGCGATGAGAGCCATCAGTGGTGGCTGGCTATTGCGCTGATCTGGGTGTCAAGCGTCCTGATGGCCGTTCTGCAGTGATCTGCGGGTAGATGGGCTGCCTCGAACGGAAATAGTTATCAAAATGCAGCCCATGTGTGATCATTATGGTAGTGGTTGGGTGATTTCCGGTAGACCGCAAGTTTTCCCCTAGACCTCTTATAAGGAATTACTGGCCCGGATGAGCAATCTTTCCCTGTAACACAGATGACGAACGAACAGTTAGCAGATCTAACTCAGCCACAGCGCGACCGGCTCGCGTTCGTGGAGTTGCGCGTGCGCTTCATCGGGGAGATACGCCGCCAAGACTTGGTCACGCGGTTTGGTATCCAGTCCGCCGCCGCATCCAGGGATCTTGCGCTGTACAAGGCGTTGGCCCCGGGCAACATCGATTACGATTCCAAGGGCAAGTCTTACATCCCGGGGCCAAATTTCCGGCCCGTGTTCGACTTCTCCCCGGAGCGGCTGCTGTCGTGGTTGACCAAGGGCTTTGGCGATGGTGAGCCGATGCGGCTCAAGGCGTGGGTGGCCAGCGAGAGCCCGTCACGGCTCACGTATTCGGCGTATCCGGATCTAGATGTGCTGGCGAGCGTGACCCGGGCGATCCACCAGGAGTGTCCGATCGGCATCGAGTACCACTCTATCTCCAGTGGCCGCACGGAGCGGGAGATCGTGCCGTTTGCTCTGATCGACAACGGCCTGCGCTGGCACGTCCGTGCCTTCGACCGGAACTCCCAAGAGTTCCGGGACTTTGTTATCACCCGGATCAAGCGTCCGACTCTTTTGAGGGATGCAGATGTGCAGCCCTATGAGCGCAGTGATCAGGACATCCAGTGGACCCGGATCGTGGAGCTGGAGATGGTGCCGCACCCGGACCAGCCCCGCCCCGAAATCACGGAGATGGACTACGGCATGGTTCGCGGGGCACTGCGGATGAAACTGCGTGCTGCCACCGCCGGATACATCTTGCGGCAGTGGAGCGTGGACTGCTCTCCGGACCACAGTCTGCGCGGTTACGAGTTCAGGCTCTGGCTGAAAGATCCCCTGGCGCTGTACGGCGTCAAGAACGCTGTGTTGGCGCCGGGATACCGCTCGCCCGACCAAAACAAGGGAGAACAATAACGTGGCCTACGATCCAAAACGCGCATTGGAACTGCTCCGCTTCGGCTCTGGACGCGCCGATGCCACTTTCCGAGATGGCCAAGAAGATGCCATTCGTCACATCGTCGAAGGCAAAGGCCGCTTGCTGGTCGTGCAGAAGACCGGGTGGGGCAAGAGCTTTGTCTATTTCATCGCGACCAAGTTGCTGCGGGAAGCTGGAGCCGGCCCGGCGTTATTGATCTCGCCGTTGCTGGCGCTGATGCGAAACCAGATCGCAGCGGCAGAGCGGATGGGGGTTCGCGCCGCCACAATCAACTCCGACAACATGGACGACTGGACAGCAGTCGAGGGCAAGCTGGCCAAGGGGGAGATCGATATTCTTTTGATCTCGCCGGAGCGCCTGGCGAATGAGCGCTTTCGGACTCAGGTTCTGGCCAGCATCGCTGCACAAATTTCGATGCTGGTCATCGACGAGGCACATTGCATTTCCGACTGGGGCCACGACTTCCGCCCTCACTATCGCCTGTTGGAGCGGATCGTCAAAACGCTGCCGCCAAACCTGCGCCTGCTCGCCACCACGGCAACAGCGAATAACCGCGTGATGGAGGACCTTGCTGCCGTGCTCGGTCCGAAGCTGGGCGTCTCCCGTGGCGACTTGAATCGGACCTCGCTTTCCCTGCAGACGATCCGCTTACCTAGCCAGGCCGAGCGCCTTGCCTGGCTGGCAGAGCAACTGGTCACGTTGCAGGGCCACGGCATCATCTACACGCTGACGGTTCGTGATGCCAATCAAGTGGCGCAATGGCTGAAGACTCGAGGCTTCAACGTGGAAGCCTACACCGGTGAAACCGGCGATCGCCGGGAACAGCTTGAACAGGCGCTGCTCAACAACCAAGTCAAAGCGCTGGTTGCCACAATGGCGCTAGGCATGGGTTACGACAAGCCGGATCTGGCGTTTGTCATCCACTATCAAATGCCGGGATCGGTCGTCGCTTATTACCAGCAGGTTGGTCGTGCCGGGCGCGCCCTGGACTCCGCTTATGGAGTACTACTCAGCGGACAGGAAGAGACTGATATCACTGACTGGTTTATCCAGAGTGCCTTCCCGACGCGACGAGAAGTTGCCGATGTCCTCGGAGCGCTTGAGGACGACCCCACTGGGCTGTCTGTCCCCGAGCTGCTTAGCCGAGTCAATCTGAGCAAAGGACGTGTCGAAAAGACGATTGCCCTGCTTTCTCTCGAAGCGCCGGCACCCATCGCCAAGCAAGGTAGCAAGTGGCAGCTCACGGCGGCAACGCTGAGTGAAGCGTTCTGGGATCGAGCGGAACGCCTCACTGCGCTTCGGAGAGACGAGCACCAGCAGATGGAGGACTACGTCAGCCTACCGTTTGGTGAGCACATGGGCTTTCTGATTAACGCACTCGACGGCGATCCAAGTGTTGTCACAGGACCGGCTTTACCGCCCTTACCAGTAACTGTGGACACAGAGCTGGTCAAAGCCGCGATCGAATTTCTCTGTCGAACCAGCTTGCCCATCAAGCCCCGCAAGAAATGGCCCGATGGCGGAATGCCCCAGTACGGCGTCAAGGGATTAATCGCCCCCGTCCACCAGGCCGAATCCGGCAAAGCCCTTTGCGTCTGGGGCGATGCGGGCTGGGGGAATATTGTGCGGAAAAATCGGTATCAAGACGGACACTTTTCTGATCAATTGGTTCACGCCTGCGTCGAGATGATTAAACAGTGGGGGCCGGATCCCGCTCCCAAATGGGTCACTGCCATCCCGTCCTTGAAGCATCCTGAGATTGTTCCGAATTTTGCCAAAAGACTGGCCGACTCCTTAGGTTTGCCTTTTTATCAAGTTCTCGTGAAAACGGAAGACAGGCCGGAACAGAAGTCTATGGCCAATTCATCTCAACAGGCCCGTAACCTTGACGGCTCGCTTGCGATGTTCGATGGGGTTATTCCTAACGGTCCAGTTCTACTAGTGGATGACATTGTTAATTCGCGATGGACGCTGACGGTGGCGGCGTGGCTATTGCGTATGGCAGGGAGTGGTGCGGTTTGGCCTGTGGCCCTTTCACAAACGGGGCACGACGAATGACGCCTGTCCTCTCACACAACACCCAGGCGATCCTGCTGCTGACGGCGCCACTCATCGCTGGGCGCGGTACTTCGTCAGATGATTTGCTCAGTCCGGGAGAGTACAAACGTTTCGCTCGCCATTTGCGCGATATCAAGCGTGAACCAGCAGATCTTATTTCTCCAGACTTTTCTGAGGTTCTGCATGCATGCCGATCAGTGATTGATGAGGTTCGTGTGCAGCGTCTATTGGCACGTGGATTTCTCTTGAGTCAGGTTGTTGAGCACTGGCAAGCTCGAGCTATTTGGGTTGTTAGCCGTGCTGATCCAGACTATCCGCGTCGCCTAAAGGCTCGGCTCCGTGAGGATGCTCCAGCAGTACTTTATGGTTGTGGTGATATTGGTCTGCTGGATATGGGCGGGCTAGCTGTTGTTGGATCGCGCAAAGTGAGCGAAGACCTAATTGATTACACCATGTCAGTTGGACGGCTGGCCGCTCGAGCAGGAAGGACAGTCATATCCGGGGGGGCGAGAGGTGTTGACCTGGCGGCTATGCGAGGTGCGATGGAATCAGGCGGGAAGGTTATTGGCGTGCTTGCTGAACAGCTTGAAAAGACTGCCATGAATCGTGAGATGAGAAACCATCTTCGTGAAGGTAGCCTAGCTCTCGTTTCCGCTTACGATCCCAGTGCCGGTTTCAACATCGGTCATGCTATCCAGCGGAACAAGCTGATTTACGCCTTGGCGGATACCTCGTTAGTGGTGAATTCCGACCTTAGTAAGGGGGGGACGTGGGCTGGCGCGGTTGAGCAGCTCGACAAACTCAAGTTCGTCCCTGTCTTCATTCGATCGACCGGCGGGTCTTCAGATGGATTGGATGGTTTGCGAAAGAAGGGCGCACTTCCCTGGCCGAACCCGCAAGACGTGGATTCGTTCGAGGAGGTATTCAACGTGGCGATGCCCACGCCGGCAGCCTCCCCACAGGTTGGTTTTGCGCTGTTTTCGAACGAAGAGCCAACATCGGCTGATGCCAAGCCAACGACGCCCGTGCCACGTGGCGCAGCGCTAGCGCCCCAGGCCGCGAGCGCGCCGTCGGCACCGGTCGACGTTGTTTCCGATGCGCAGCCACCCGCTGCGGCATTGGAAGAACTGCCGCCAGTCAAACCAGAGGCGGTGGCGCCGATAGACGAGGCCAAGGAATCACCGCAGCCGGAATCGACCCCTGCCGAAGTGCTCTTCGCTGCCGTGCGCGCTGCGATTCAGCAACTCTTGAGCGCGCCGATGAAGGACGCCGACGTGGCGGCCGCGCTGGCTGTCTCCAACGCGCAGGCCAAGGCATGGTTGCAGCGGCTGGTCGACGAAGGCGTATTGGAAAAGCAGAAGAAGCCTGCGGGCTACATCGTCAAGCAAAAGCGGCTGTTCGAGTAACTGATGAAGACTAAACAAGAACACAAGCCGCAGTGCGACGGCATTGATATAGAAGGGTCAAGCGTTTGAGCGATCAACACATCACACTCAGCCAGCTCGAAAGTCACCTCTGGGAATCCGCCAACATCCTGCGTGGCCCGGTAGATGCGGCTGACTTCAAGACCTACATCTTCCCGCTGCTGTTCTTCAAACGCATCTGCGATGTTTGGGACGAGGAGTACCAGGAGATCGTCGATGAGACTGGTGATGAGCAGCTGGCCTGGTTTCCCGAGTCGCACCGCTTCCAGATCCCGGAAGACTGCCACTGGAACGA